>Ga0255780_10000006_pt1 | contig 280913 bp, 388 predicted proteins | sample 071ome_32_FD_179978 | JGI IMG/M metagenome (GOLD analysis project Ga0255780, IMG submission 179978) | Coastal salt marsh microbial communities from the Groves Creek Marsh, Skidaway Island, Georgia - 071405AT metaG (version 2) | ecosystem: Environmental > Aquatic > Marine > Intertidal zone >... | reverse complement strand
ACGCGAGAACAGTTGGAAACGCGGGTTCTCGAAGAGAATTGTAAAAGTTTTGTATTCGCACATGAAATTCGTGTAAATCTACTTTTTTTCTATTAAACTCATTTACTTGTGTACATCGGCTCGTATATGTACTTAGCCGAGAGAAAAAATCTCAACACAGAAATAACTCCTCGTGGAATGTGACCAGAGGGAGCAACAGAAAAACTGCCCCCTACGAGCCAGGACACATGGAGGAATAGCCACCTGTCACGACCCAAGAGGGATACCCGAGTGTAAATGGGTGTTAATGGGTGTTAGTGAGTGTTTTTTGGTGTTAGAGTGGGCAGAGAGCTGGGAGACAGAGAGCAGAGAGCGCTGATATACTACTCTATTCTTGTATAACAGAAGCGTGATCGTGAGTGTGAGCTGAGGTGTATGTTCTTATAGTAGATGATGCGTCTCTCGTTATAGTGGCGCTGTCTCTTCCTTTAAGCTTGACCGCTCGTCATCTTGTAGCGTTTTTTGATATTAGCCGCGCCGATTTTGTGATTTGCTTTTACCAGATCACCGACTTTCATTCTTCGCTCTCCCTAAAAAGGTGTTAGGCAACCAGACCACCTAACTGACTGTTTCCAGTCCCACCCGCAGATTAGCAATCATGGAGTTTATCCCTCTCCCGCTTCATCCTTACAATCGGGGTAACTTCATTTTATAATAGAGTGGCAGGATTTTTACCTGCAAGCGACCAAGTATTCCCTTTTAAGACTCTTATTCCTTGGTCCGGGTCGTATATCATCTCAGTAGAACCCTGCGTAATACCGCCTCACTCTATTTGTTACAATTATACTCCATCTGGGAGCAAATGTTGACATTTTGTTCCACTTATTTTCTCAACATAACTATCTGGTTCCAAAGTTGTCTCCCCGTGTGCCCAGTGAATAGTCAATCGGTCTTCAAAGTAATCATTATAGGTTTTGTAGAAGTTTTCTTCTACTTTGAGTACTATCCCAATCCCTACTTCGTTTTTAGAGTATTTGTGCTTTGCTTTTACCAGATCACCGACTTTCACTCTTCGCTCTCCAGTTTTCTCGCACACTCAACAGAACAGTTCAACATCGCCAATAAACTATTCCCGCCTGTATAACCATTTCCCATATCAATTCCGAGAGCCTCGGCAGCCTTGAATAAAATTGATTTTTCCAGTTCTTTACGAGTTGGAAGTTTGAATGTTTTTCCACACACTTTGCATTCTTGATATAGAATCTCAATGTTGTTCATTCTTTATATCCTCCTTCGTGTAATCTTGAACCTCCCGGTAAAACCGCACAACGATAAGAATAAATCCTTTCGCCGTCTTCTTCTCTCATCATAATTGGATCTCCAAAAATAAGATGTTTTCCTTTGTGTTTCTCGTTAAGTTCGTTTCTGAATCTTTCAGCGAGTTCTGCTGTTAGTCCAACTTCCGCATCCAGAGCATAATACCTATTGGAGCAAATTTCCTCAACCACTTCTTTGTTTGGCGAGGATTCAAAATCATAAACCTGAGTTATTGCAACACTTGCTTCTTCTTCGTCTGGCTTGAAGTAGGTAAATGCGGGAAGAACACTTGTTTCGTATGTGAAAGTGAGTGGGCAATCACCTTCTTCAAAAAAACCTGATGATTGGAATATCCTGCGAATTAAAGGAAAACAAATGTATGCTAATTGACTTTCATTTACATCTTGGTAAGTAGATAGAATATGTCTTGCTTCATTTTCTAACAATTGACTCATAGAATATTGCTCGTCTTCTGGTAGTTCTTCTAGGAGCCTTGTGTTCTCCCATTTGTTTTTAATGTCCTCAATGTTGTTCATTTTCTTTCTCCGCAAGTTTCTTCAACCACTCTATCTGTTCTTCAACTCTTTCTGGTGTGTTGCCACCGCATAGATAGTCGTCTTTGCCGTCGTTATAACCTTTCTCAAAAGCAACAGGGTCAAATGCTTCTGCTGATGCTGGTCTGCGAACATCGGCAATCCATTTAGCAAAGAGTTCTTCAATAGGAACATCGTGGTATTCTGTGTTTAGTCCTCTGTGATAACCAGCATTATAAGAGTGGTTGCTTTTCATTCTTTATTCTCCAACCAACTTTGTAATGTCGTCGCAGAACTTCAAGATCATTTCAGTTCCCCTATCGTCTTCTGCGAGGTCGGCAAACTCTATCGCTGCTCTTGTGTCGTCTTCCAACTTGTTTATGCGAGAAAGAACACTTCCGTAGAGATAACGAAATTCGTTTAGTTCTTTTTTTAACTCTCGCTGATAATCAAGTCGCTCCTGTGGAACGCCAGTATCAAGAAAATTATGAACTGATAACTCTCGTTGTAGCTCTGTATTCTCTTTTTTGAGTTCTTCTACTTGCTTTTTGAGTTCTTTGATTTCGTCAGTCATTCTCTTCTCCGCAAGTTACTTTTATGTGTCATAGTGCCTACTCCGAGTGGGCGTTTTGCTCATAAAAAGCAACTAAATTAAAAATGTTAGGCAACCAGACCACCTAACTGACTGTTTCCAGTCCCACCCGCTACGATCGGGGTAACTTCATTTATAGAATTGTATTATGGGAGTAGATGTATTTACAAGAGAGGAGTGTTTTTGGAGAGGTTTGTTTAATGAAGAGGCTCTTCGGACCTTCGTGCATGATCTTCACCATCTTGATAACCGTCCCAATACGCATCAACGGCTTTGGGTGGATGAGTGGGAGTTTGTCTAGGTTCACCGTACACAATAGCGTCATTCCATCCATCTTCATAGTGAGGATCTGGATTGGGTAACTTAGGGGATACAGTAGCTTCTCTAATAATTCTTCTTAGTTGTCGCTTTGTGATTTTCATTCTACACTCCGTAATGCAAGTCTACCAAGTGAGGCGCGGATCCTGGTTCTTCATGGCGCATCATTGAATCGATTTCCTCGATCCAGCTAATGAATTCAGGCACTTTGGATTTCTCTACGTCTCTAATGACAAAATTTTGTGGACTCTTGTACTCGATAGGTCCTGAAAAATCTGCAAGACCCGCTTTCACCAGCTTATTTGTTTGCAAACGTACAGCCATTCCGCCGGGCTGCATAGCTTCTCTGATAATCCCTCTAAGCTGTCTTTTTGTGATTTTCATTATTGTCCTCCAGATCGTAAAGATAAATATATCGAGCGCAGCATATAGATATACCAAAAAAGAAGGAGTGGCAGGGTTCTCACCTGCAAGTGACCGAGTATTCCTTTGTTAGACTCTTATTCCTCGGCCCGGGTCGTTTATTGTCTCAGTAGAACCCTGCGTAATACCGCCTCACTCCTGTTGAATTATTGTAACTCAGGTGAGAGCGTTGTTCAAGGTGCTTTGTGCGGTGCTTTGTGAGGTTTCACCGACTTTCACTCTTTACGCAATAAAAGCAGAGAGACTTTTTGTGTTTAGCGACAAATCGATTTTTGCCTGCTCATACAATTTGACCCTTTGCTCTATCAGGTTGTCAACGTAAGCAAACTCAATGTCAGAGGCGCGCAGCTTTCTGCTTTCGCTTGTAACTTTTTGCTCTTTGTATTCACCTTTTACTAGTATCTGATATACTGCGAGGAGTGACATCACGGTAGGCATTACAACTTCGAGGATTTGTGTGATCACTTTCGTCGCCGGTTCAATAACTGGCTCGATGACATTCTTAGCAATCCACTCGAGTCCTTTGCCCACAGCGCCGGCAGCGGCGAGAGCTCCAAGGATTGGACTCACGGTAGCCAGTGCAGCTTTTTCCATGAAACCGCCTGCATCAATTTTCTTACCTAATGCAATGATGCCTTTGATAAGTGACTGAAACCCGTCTTTGAAGAATTGTACAAACTTAGCAGGTTCAAGAATGAGATCTTTGACTACTGGTATTTTACCCATGGTACTTGTGACAGCGCTGAAAGGACTTTGTGTCAATCCAGTCAGTAAGGTTTCAATCGCGGTAGCAACTGTTGCCCCTATAGTCGCATCTGGTATAATAGCCTGAATGAGGTTGCCAATTGTACGGTTCAACTTCTTGAGGATATTCTTGAGTCCCTTTTTTAGTTTCTCCGCTAGCTCATCTACTTTTCCTGTCGCGCCTTTACCAAGAGCTCTCAAGCCTTCACGGATGATTTTTCGAACCTTTTTGTAGAAAGCAGACCAGCTTTCACCATAACTTTCTATTGCGTCACCTATCATTTTCGAGAATTCTGAGAAATTCGTTTGAATAGATGCCATTGAAGAGGTTGCACTAGCAAGGTCACCCGCAGTGAACCCTACATCAATTAAGGTTTCTGCGAAGGGTGCAGCTGGAGCTCCGGCACCAGTTGCGACCAATCCGTATTCAGCGGCGCCTGCTACTGCCCATTGGACGATATTTAGAATCGCACCTTCACCTGCCGTTGCCAGAGCTTCAAGCGCGTCGTCAACAACTCCTTCCTGGACAGTGTACACCATAGGGATATGATGCATGGGTTTTCTCAACTGAACACGGGTTTCAAATAATTCTATGTGCTCCTTTATGAGAAGCTCTTGTGCATAAGTCATAGTGTTTCCATCCTCTATCTAATTTAATTATCTTATAGCTCTGGTTCTTTAATATAAAATATCCCGTCTTTCTAGAAGATTTCAATCTTTGTTCATCAAATCATAACTCAGGTGAGGAGGTTGTTCAAGTACTCACCCGGGATTGAGTCGAGATTCCAGAACTCTTCATTCGGAAGAAAATTTACCATGAGTCTAGTTTTGCGTCCCCTCTGCTTCCTCTAATTGCATTGTCGACACCTCCAGTAGAAAAGCTCTTGGTGCCATTCTCGACCCTAAACCTTCGAAAAAAGTCTAGAGGACTATGAATGATATCAAGGCCGCCCTGCTGAAGGTCGACCCAAGTTTGCTCACCCGTCTCTTCGTTCGTTTCTATCCTTATGTATCCAGCTTCAAAAAGCTGGACTTCTTCTTCTGTCAACATCAGCACCTCCCGCTGTTATGAAGTCTCTTTTCAAGTCTCAGTTCCGTAACGGTGTCGCTTTTGCGTTATGGGATCTCGACACCACAGCGAAGTCGTTGCTTCAACTGCACCGTCCCTAAACACCTTGATAAAGTCTGACCCGGTGGGTCGTGCGTTGATCTCAACGATTACGCCGAGAGACCAACCGTTACAGACGTCGTAAACCTCGACCAGATCACCAACTTTCATTGTAAAACCATCCAAGCTATAGCGCTAAACAAGTACCACGATATGTAAATGAATAGACTTCTGCAAAGAGTCCCCAAAAGGAAGGTCACAGCACTATGACCGGCGTCTTATAATTCCGATGAGAGCAAAAAATCTAGTCATAAGACTCCTTGAAAAATGTAGTTGTTGTTTGTGAAGTGGGTTGGGAGCTTACTTGATAGTATACTCGAAGTTTGCAGTCGACGCGAATGTCGCTATCTCTGTGGCACCGTTCCTGAGGTGGAACTTTCTAGCCATGTCATTGTTTGGAGAGAGTGTTACGATCCTGTCCGCTCGAGGACTCACTATTTGAGAGTACTCCAAGATCTTCTTTATGATCTCTCTTCCTGCGCCGCGGCGGCTAGACCAGACTGTATAGGGTACCCATACAGAGCCGTCTAGGCTAGTCAGGTTGCTCAATGACATAATATCTTGAGGTACGCTAAACGTTCTAGCGATGCAGCAGAAAGCATCATATCCACCGGCAGGATTTCTTAGACCGTATACTTCTCTTCCCGGGTATGTCTTGTAGGATACGCCCAGTTCAGGGCGGACTGGATCACCGTCTTTCCAAAGCTCAGGACGGTTGGTAACAATTTCAAGACGGTAATCACTCATATTCTATTCTAATCTTAAGTATGCTGTTTTACACTGCTGGTGGCATCTATTCTTCACTAATCACCTCGATTAGATCGCGGCCCGGACTTAGAATATGAAGAGCTTCACGCTCAACACAATACATCTGATAGGTTGACATCGGATCGTCGTCGTGAGCAACCTCGACTAGAAAACCCGAATACCAAGTATCATCATCCGGATACTGAACTCTTACCAAGTCACCCACTTTCACTCTTCACCCTCTGAGACGAGGGTGATCTCTTCATCAGCACAATAAATGATATGTCCACCGTGAAAGTTCATCAAGACCCACTCCCACTCCCACTCCTCATCATCGCCGGGATATGCTCTGTCGATAATCATGTACATCTCATCAGCACTAGACCCCACAAACCGGACGATGTCACCAATGAGATGTATCACTTCATAAACTCGACGATAATAGGATACATGGTGTACCCGAGTAAGATACCTGCGCCAACGGTGATAGCGTTAACGGTGGTAGCGATAACGATGTCCCTTACCTCTTCTTTCACCATTCGGTGCTCCATCCTTGGATAATGTATTTTGTGGCAGCGATACCCTCATCCTCAGAGGATGAGTCAGATTCCTTGACCCTCCAACTTCGAAGGTCTAGCTCCTCAGCGATCTGCCGTGCAAGCTGGTGGGGGTCGGAAGTGTCTCCGAACTTGATCGTGAATGATACTGTTTCCATTCCACTCCCGGGAGTATTACTATTATACAACAGTCAATGTTCTGGTTACACGATTATCAGTAATTCGTCCTACACTCATAATCGATGCAGCAGACAGACACCAGCTCGCAATTATCAGTAAGCAAGTCTTCTGAGGTCGAGCACTGCTCTTGTGGAAGTTCTTCAGATGGATCGCAGACGACAGCGATAGTGCTCAGCTGGTTGTTACAGTACAGTACAGAATGCGTATACTCTTCATGCTGCGGTGAACAGTCTTCATCTACAGATAGCTCCATATGATCGCCACACCCAGCGAGAAAACCCAGAACCAGAATCAAGGTGCTGGATTTCATCGGGCTCTCCTAATCGCAACTTTCTCTGTTGGTGCATTTTGAGGGTCATCCCTGTCTCGCCTTTTGAGATAATCTTCTATCTCGAACAACTTATAGACAACATATAGGTTGGCTCCAACAGAAAAGAGACATAACAAAATGAATGCAGGTATGTTAGACATAATCAGTACTCCTCACTTATTTTTACCTCCAAGTCCTTTGTTTCTTTATGATTCATAGTACCATACTTGTTGGTAGGTTTGCACGATTTTAAATTTTTTTGTTACTAGTTGTCAGCTTCTTCAACTAGTTCAAGGTCTTGAACCCACAGAACATTTGTCTTTCCGTCTTCCCACAATACAGTAGCAGAAGGAAGCGATGTATATACCGAGTCCCATTTCGGAGTGTGTAGTTCAATAACGATACCAGACCGGTACTTTATGTCCCACACTTTCGTAGAGCCAGATACATGACCATTGGCTTTAACGATGCTTCCGAGCTTGATCTCATCGCCATTCGTAGTCTTCAAAGTCTTCTCCGCACTGTTCATACATCCAAGCTAACGCAGCCTCTTCTTCATCTTTGTCTAGAATGTCAATGCGGTGAAATTCACCGGTACCCGGGATCTCAAATTGTAGGGTCACAGGATACCACTCTTCGTCGGACACCTCAAGCTCTTTATCTTCCCAATCGTCTTCCATCTTATCTTCACTTTCAATCTTCTTCATGGTCTGTGATAACGTAAAGGTTCCAAGCTGAAAATATCTCGATGCCCGCATCTGTCAAGACGTGTACGAAGTGTCTCCCGCCCTCTCCAGTTTCGTTAAATCCGATGACGACACCAAGAGGCGAATCCTCGGTATCAGAGGAAGGCGAGCTCGCGTATAGACCGACATAATCACCAATCTTCAAGTTCTTTTACCCACTATTATACGAGCTGTTCATGGAAGCTCCGTGAATCCATCTGATCGTGACGCTATTATCACAGCTTCAAGACTCTTATATTTCGTGCCTCCGGTAAAGAAAGCTTTCTTTGAGCCTCGAGTCTTTCTGTAAGTGATAGGTTTACCATCAAAAAGTAAGTCAACCCAAGTCTGAACCCCTGCTACCCTTTCAACACAGATATAACCACTAGCCAGAAGCGTTTTTTCAAATGCATTCAAGGGATGTGTGGTTTTTAGCACTCTGTTCTATCCAGTTAGATTATAGAGAAAGACATCGGCTTGTACAGACATCATAGCGGAACGCTACTGGTCGTTGCCAGAACGGGAAGCTCTAACTCTGATATTTCATCTAGACTCTGGAGCAGACGAATTTTCCCAGGATTCCTATCCATAACGGATCTCATTTTCCATCTGGCTGGTGTCGTCCAGTATCCTTTCACTTCTAAATAAATGTCATACTCTGGGAGGTAAAAGTCAGGGATGTAGTTTCTAGTCTGCGCTTTCTTATCAATGTATTGTAGCTTTATGTCTTCGGTTCGTTCCCACTCGACATTCAGCTCGTCTAGTTTTTCAGCACACTTAACTTCCCAACTGCTATCCATCTGGATAACTTTCCCATCGCTAACTCGAGTGTAGTTGACCTTCTTTATCGACTTCCAGAGCTTCGACTTTTTTTTCTTTCGGCGAGCCATGGTATTAAATATGGTTTACTTAATAAATTTTGGTTCTGGCGTACGCTATCGCCTTGCTGACGATCGCTGTCTGATATGTCTCTTTTATGTTCTCGTGGTGGATTGTGAAGTAGCGCGCTCCGGCGGCTTCTGCCTTTGTCGGCGCGAAATGTCCTAACTCTTCCACATACATATCATACTCTTCAGTGTGATGATAGATGTCTGGTCCGCCTTCAGTCATGTCAGCCCATGTCTGGGTGCCTGTTGTGTCTGTCTTTACGCAGATATATCCTTGGTACAATAGCGTGTTCTCATGTTCTTTTCTTATGTAATCACTTTTAAGCAAGTCTACTTACTCCTCTTGTCCCATTCGACGCATGCAGACGCAATCTCCCAGAGCAGCACATCATCATAGGCAGCTCCGAAATGTTCGCCTCTATACCCAGCCCGAAGTAGGTCTTCAAAAACACCACCGAGATGTCTACGTATAACTTGCAGACTTGCTTCAGCTAGGGGTGGACCTTTCTGTCTGATATATAAAACCCCCGCTTTTTCACTAATAATCAGGCCTACGTTTCGTAAAGAAATAGGCTTCCAATTCCCTTCTATCGCACACCAGAAATAATCCCCTTCTAATAAAGAGTGACCAGACAGCACTTGTTCCCACCCTTTCGGTATACGACTTGACGGTACTCGCATCATTAGTCACTTTTGGGGCTGAGGACTGCCCGTATAGGATACTCATAGATTATATCATTCGAACTCTTGTATTTCCCTCTACTCGTGACAACGATGTTACCAGCCTCATTATGCTGGATTTCTACTTCATAAGACGAGCCATGTCTCAACTGCGTTTCTGGAATCAAAACACCGCTTTCTATTGGTTCATTGGAGAGGTGGATAGAGATAAACTCGCTCATTCCTTCTTGGGCCGCTGTCCTTGCATACTCAACCTCAGCAGCAGATTGTGACGTCGCAGAATGAGCCTCGAACCTGTTGGCGCCCTTTATAAGTAAAGCCGCGTAGCATAACATAAATACTGAAGCGAGCGCAACAAATATCTTAGTTTCTCTTAGATTAAAGCTCATGGCTTCCCCATTAGTAGCAATAGCCACCAGAAAAATTATATCTTGAAATCACTGGATTGTATAGCTGGCTTGACATATTACCATTATACGAAGCTTCTTCCATCTGTACAGAAGAGCCTGCGTTAAGGCAGATCTCATCGAGTATAGACATGAGATCATCATACATCTGCTCAGAGTTAGAAGATAATGGGAACAGTCTTCCACCTGTCGGGTCTACATAATCGTCCCACCTCGAAAAAAAGTATCTTTGTGTGAACACATAAAGTGTAGTATCTGGTGATCCCTCGAGGGCTGCTATAGCTTGTTCGCTAGTCACTTTCGGTACGAGGAAAGACTGATCCTCCTCGTCTGTAAACACTACGATAACCCTGTCAGCGTTATGTCGCCAGTTTATTCGAAAGTCTTGTAGACTCGGAATCGATCCGGCGTCAGAGAAACCATTGAACCACTGTGCGGTTGACAGGTCATAAGTCATGTTAGATGAAATAGTCGCGACAGAAAGCAGCAGCGCGTCAATTAACATTTCATGGGTTGCTCCAGTCTCAAAAGCACCAGCTGCAGAGAATGCAGCGATAAAATCTGAGAATGATGTTATGTCAGTTTCTAACCTCAGGTATTGTTTAGCCTGTGAAGGATCTTGACCTTCTCTTGGAAAAATCCGAGGTCCGGTTATTAATCCCCATTTTAACTTACCCTCTGCAGCGAAATGGTTTGCAAATCTATTCATCGCCATCTTTACAGCGTTGATCTGGTATGCCATAGATCCAGACCAATCAAGAATGAAAAGAATGTCTGTGTCTGGAATCTCTCGACCAAAGTCGGTAACACCATCGCAGTCATTATCACTACCGTCGCAAATCTCTCTGCTGGGTACGATCTCACCTGCACAAAAATCGTGAACAAAACTGCCGGCTGTTGTTTCTCCGTACCAGCGACCTTGTTCGCAGACTTGACTACCACCTCGACACACACCTACCCCTATAGTATCTTGAGGACCAGAATAGCAAGGCTTGTTTAGTCTCTCATCGATTAAACCGTCACAGTCTTCGTCGAAGTTATTACAAACTTCTGGATTAACAGGCATTCCTGCGTATCTGTCACAAGTGTCTGGCTCATCATGCTGGACTATCTCTGCCGGTAACCAAGCGCACAAAGCGAAGCAGTCAGACATTCGAGTTGTCAAGCAGTCTTCATCTTCACACTCGCACGTCTTGAATCCCATCCCACAAGTTAGTGGTGGTTCCATACAGGGTAGCAACGCGCCGACCATCTCAGGTGGGCATCCGCAATTAAGCTCTTCATCAATCAAACCGTCGCAGTCATTATCGAAGCCGTCGCAGATTTCTTCGGATGGCTGTCTTGCTGTACAACCCACCCAGGCTCCGTTTTCACAAACCTCTACACCACGCTCACATGTAGTGACACATGCTTGAACCAGATCTTCATCAACAAGACCATCGCAGTCGTTATCGAGCCCATCACAAGCATCTTGGGGTAACAATCCACATTGACCACATTCATTCAATTGGTGTTCGTCTATTTCGCCATCGCAGTCATTATCTTGGCCGTCACAGATCTCGTCCGCCAAGACACAAACGACGCACTGTCCATAGTCTAACCTTCCCTTGTCACAACGCACCCTCTGAGTGCCCGGGTTACCATCCACCTCACAATCATAGAAAACTGTAAAGTCTTCGTCTATGCCCGGTGGACAGTCAAACATATGGTTACAAGAACTTTCGTAGATAATTTCTGCCGGAGGACATGATTCATCAATGTTTCTATCACACGGTACATAGTCAGTATCGCAGATGTCTAAGACAGCATCTTTTGCCAAAACTTCAGTACCTCTAGGAGGGCAGTACCATGTTTGATTTTGACAGCATCTGGGGTGACACTCACAGTACATATCATCGGTGTTCTGGATGTCGAGACATGGATCAATGAACATATCTATAGAGGCGTCTTGAACTGTGACTATCATTACATCTGCAGCACTGCTGTCATCTTGAGTGATAGTCCTTACACCAGAGTCGACGGTCATCTGAGAGACTTGATCTTCTGAGCACCCGATAGCAGCAAGAAAGAAAAATGAAGCTGCTAGTCTTCTGTTGGTCATCTCCCCCGAATCTTTCAGTCCAGCTTTTCTGGACAGATACAGGCGGCTAGCTTTCTGTTCAGCCGCGCGTTTTCATTCTCTAAAGCTACTCCGTAGTTTATTATTGGTCCGCACTGCTTCTGTACGTTCTCTATGCAACTGCCCAAGCCTTCTTTGATCTCGATATTTTCTTTCAAAAGAAAGAAGATCGCCGAGGTTGAGATGATCGCGGTAACGCTAAGAAACCATAGTTTTTTCATAACTTTCCTTCTCTCAAGTTAGTGAGGTACCTCTTGCACATCACTTTCGTGGAATTTCTCAACCCGACCGTCAAGACAAACCACGATGTCGTTTCCTAAACAGAAAGTTTCTCCCTTTAGAGTGAGAGGCACAGTCCGCTTAATATCCAGTACTAATCCAATCCCACGTTCCTGGAAGACAGGAGGATCAACACAACCAAGGCGAACCCGAACATTGACTAATTCTCCAACTTTCAAGCTTCTCCTTTATTGGGCAAACAAACTACCAAAAACTACCAACAAGTAAGCTACAGTTACAACACTAGCAATACCGAACTCTTTATAATTTAAACTCATCTTACTCTCCTCTATCTACATTTTCGCACTGAACTGTCAGAACTTCTATTTCACTTACAATCGTTGGTGGGTAAGTCTCTAAGGTTGTTACCCATGCTTCTACCTCATACTCATATGATTCTTCAAGGTGACGACAGTATACATTCTTGAGGCCTACCAGACCCTCTTGAGAATCCACCAAACCGCTCTCGCCGTGGACGATGTCAACCCTTTCGCAGTAAGAAGAACTTTCTTCACATTCTTCTTGTGTGGCATGAACAGGAGAAAGGATGTCATCAAAGCTTACCCACTCTTCATAGTCACTCCGAAAGTGCACTCGAAGCAGTTCGGGATTATGATCCCCAACATCCACCATGAACGCTCCGACTTGAGCGTATATCGTATGAATGTCTTCGCTGGTTTTAAGAGAAGAATTCATGAAATGAAAATCTCCGTTCGCTTTAAGGTTCCCTATATCAAGAAGAAAATCTACATAAGGAAGATTCTGAGTTGCTACATCATGATCTTCAATCAAAGATTCTTCGCTAACTGTAATATCAGGGTTTTCTCCGCATGCAGCAAGAATAATAGAAGTGAGCAATAGATAGTTTTTCATACTGACACCTATCCTTCGTATTTAGTCATTCGGTCTACGATGTAGCCAGTGAAGATATAACCGTCGTCATGTTTGACATTAGCCATCGTACCACCGTCGTAAAGTTCTACCACTGTGAATTCTGGCTTTGAGCCCTTCTTACGATCTGCCAACCGGGGAGCTCTGTAGTAAACTCTATCTCCAACTTTGATCTTCTTGGTCATCTTTGACCTCCTTCCTTGTGGTTGCTATCCTTTATATTTTTATAGTACCACGCCAGGGAGTCGTTTGCACGATTGTGTAATTTTTGTTAAATTAAATTTCAATCGTGATCGTGCTGTTACCGACAGCCTTCGACTCAAACTTTGCTGACCAACCTGACAACGCATTGACTTGTCCTTCGTTAGCCGACCTCAAGTTATCTACTGTAGTATAAAGACGTGCTGTCAAAGTTGTATAACCTCGTTTGTGATCGTACTGTTCTGTGCTGAAATCGATAAAGTCGCAGAAGTCATATGCATTCTCCTTAATCTTTTCTAAACAGTAGCTGTCAAATTCGTACGAACCGCGCTCGTAGTCTTCCAGCATGTCCCAGTCCCGAAGTGTCTGAATCAGGTCTTCTTCAAACTTAATACCGGAACGAGATGCCTCCACCAAGCTCTCGATCACAGTTGTCTCCTCCATTACGGTTTCGTCTTGAGTGTCGTTGTAGTGAATAACATCCGCGCCATCCTCCATGAAGAGTTCGACTCGGGTATCACCCGATACCTCTGTTTTGTCGAAGGTATTGTTCAGTTTCTCTCGTCGACTAACTGCAGTCGAGACTAGAGCTAGCTCCTCAAAACTACATGGAGTGCCGCTTCGATACGGATCCAGCCAGATGCGCGCACCTACCCCTTGCTGAACTGATATCTCGTACACAGTACCTTCCGCATCTGTGCCGATATCTCCGTTATGTGTTACTTTTGCACCAACCTTAAAAGGTTCTGCTGCTTTGATCTTTGCCATTCTTGCTGCGAAATCTGTACTCATTATCTTAACCCTTGTCGTCGTTGACGTGTCTTTGGTTCTTTGTGGTCTTTCCACTGTGCATAGTATTCTTTAGTTTCTTCTAAGATCTCAAGGTATTCAGCGTGTGTGATGTCCCCCCTGTTCATTCTAATTTTTAGCAAGCTCTTTTCTTGTTTCAGCGCTTTGCCCTTCTTGCGATAAAAGCTGTCGAGCAGCGTTTCTTTTGTCCAAGCCATTACATGACCTTTCAATCAGTTCACTTTCTGTATTTACGGAATCGTTTTATAGTTGCTGTTTTATTATAGAGGCGGGAATGAGAGTTTACAGATTAATGTTTGCTTCGGGCAACTAGAGGCAGAATCATGAATAGGAACATGAAAAGTGAAGGAGCAGAACTAGCGGTGGTGCAGCCAGATCCATTAGAGTATATAGTTTCAGTGGGCGGCGGCGCTTCTGGAGACTCTACGCTCTGGCCCCCATCAAAATAATCCCATGACATATCTCTAAGCCCGCTAAACTCATCCTGCTGCGTCTCTTGAGCTTCCTTTGAAGCCTCAGAGGCTACGGGATCGCTCTCTCCTCGTGTTTCAGACATCATCGAAGGAGCGTCAATGTCGACCTGATCAGGCTCAGATTGCTCATCTGGAACTGGCAAGACGGGAAATTCGTATCTCTTTCCTGGGTTCTGCTCTGGCTCTTCCTCTGGCTCTTCAGGCGTTACGATTTCGTAGAAGGGTCGATTTATCATGATGGGTCCGATGCTTAAACCCACTTCATGGTGAATTGGGTTGTACCATCCCGTATCGAAATTTGAAAGAATCTTGATTTCGTTGAGTGTAAACATCTCTCCTTCTGCAACTTGAATGCTGAGGAAATACTCATGGTAAGCCGACTGTTCATCTCGAGCAGAAAGGTTTAGGTACATGTCCCAAGCCATCAGATCAGCTCGTCCATCAACAAAGATCTCCCACTCCCAGAGCGTAATGTTGTACTGGGTCTTAACACTGTACTCTTCATTAGCGAACCCTTTGATTTGTACTTCACCCTCTGCTTCTACATTACCCTCTTCGTCAAGCTGATATTCACCGTGGGCGACTGCGGCGCCTTCAGACTCAATACCCAACCCATACTCATTCTTAAGTGTGACTTGCCCATAAGCATCGATACCATACGTTTCAAAAGGGATGGACCAGTCCCACCTGAACGCACCTTGTTCAAGGGATATATCAGTATGGGCTTCGACCGACATCACCGGATGTTCCCCCCAGTCCTGCCACTGGTCTGTCCATAACCTACACTTGACTCCATCCGCCCACGAAAACGGAGCCCATTGGCAATCATCGCCAGGAGTGACTCTCGTCTTGATAACGGCAACATAGAAATCAGAACCACGATCAATTGAGGATTCGAACCAGAAGAATTCGATGATAGCATCTACTGTATTTCCGTACTGGTCTGAATTTCCCGCATACAGAGTGTTACCCTCAAAAAATGCGTAGGGATCTGTTTCTCCGTCCGGATCATTGATAGGCTCAAAATCAAAAAAGAAGACGTCGGTGTCTCCCTCTAATATTGTAGCTCCAGAATATGACGTCTCACTGTCGCTGATATCCTGTGAATATGCGGGGAACGTAAGAGAACTAAGTGCAATAACACTAAGAAAAATGAACCTCATCGTCTGTCCTTTATAACGGCAAGCTGTTAAGCTCAAGCCGTGTTGATGTCTGCCCTCCACCCGATTACAAACTTAGGGGTTCCGGGAACTGTGTTTAATTATTCACTAGACATCTACAATATCAATCTTCAGCTCTGTTGTTTGTCTCGCATTCTTTAGTCCAACCGCTAGCTTTGCGATTATGGTCTTAATTTGCTCTCTTGACTCCTCAGTATCTTGAGTTGCAAAGTTGACCCAGTCGAGCGTCCTTATAAGTTTTTCAACTTCATCCTTTGTAAGCGTAATCTTCATTTTTGATAACTTTCTTGATTCGTGTTGAGGGAGCGCTTTAGGATCGACACATCAAAAGCGCCGAGCTTGGTTTTACCAGCCAACTTCAAGGGGGTTGCCTCGGGATTCTTCTCAAACCAAACTCTCATTTCTTGTCGGAATTTTCCAGGTCTCGTCACAACGATATCATATACCGCCGCTTCCTTGGGCCCCAATAAAGTCGTAATACTCTGATCCTTCTGCTTTGTAAACACGACGTCATAAATCTTCTTACCTGTGATCACTGAGAAAACAGTCTCATCGGCTCCCACTTTTTTTCTCATAATCGCGAGCATTGTAAGAAAGTCATAGACTTCACTCTTTGACTTTGTCACATAGGACTTGGGATTTTTATGAGGCCTTGAAAGCTTCACTTTTACATTGTTCACAGCGGTAAAAAAGAGCTCAAATTTAATGACTCTGCTGGGCTTTCTATATACTATTTCTGTCTTCTTCGGTGAATCCTCAGGAGATAACCACGTTGCCATCTTGTTATCAACAGCGTATAAGCTACCCCACTTATCATTAGTCTTCATCTCACCATACAAGCGTTCCTCAGAAGTGTATAGTGTAGCATCTCCAAAGTCGACGTTGAGAACTTTTATTTGATACTCTAGTTTTTCAGCACCGTTAGCAAGAGAAGAAAACAGTAGTACCAAACCGCCTACGATCATAGACAATTTATTCATGAGTCCCCCTTATTGAGTAACAGAGTCACACTCGGGCAAATTTTTATAATCTTTTTTAATCTGCTCCAGAGTCGAATCTATCCTGTCTTCATTTTCACGCATTCTCTTCGTAAGAGACGCGTACTCAACAAACTCTACCAGCGCTGCTATTTCTTCGGTTGAGAGCTTCTTTCTATATTTCGGCATTTTGTTTTTGCCGTTTTCAATATAGTCAGTTATGACATCTCTTGATTTTGCCCCAACAGCCGAGAATAAGTCGGGGGGAGCCTTGAGCTTTAGCCCAATCTTTGTCGCTTCTCCGTCGACGCCATGGCATTTCTTACAATGCTTATTCCAATTATCGTCTACAGTGTTTATCACATCTGCATGTGCAACTTCGGCGCCTGCACACAGCGCTACTATCAAAAATGCTATTCCTCTCTTCATAATTGAGTATAGCGATTTGACAACTCTTGTTCACGTTTTTTTTCTAAATTTCTAATAAGGCGCTGAATATACCACTCTGCTTTCCTTAGGTCTTCAAGCGGTTCGCCTTTGAAACGATGTCTTGCGACATACTTTATGACGTTGCCTTCAGAGAAATTGAGATCCCAATCTTCGATAGCGTCAATTACTTCTATCTTCCCCTTGTTGTAGTGGGAAGGGTGGTCTACCTTTTCTTTCTTCATGCGTCACCGGTTCTATAGGATCAGCTTTAAGCTGACAAAGCAAGTTACAAAAAATCTGGCCCAACGTACGTGAGCCCTGGGGCATCTCTTCACCGCAGAAACTACAAAAAGGCTCAGTTTGGCAATTCATCTTCTTCTCTGGCTAAATCTCGTTTTCCAGCTTTTTCTACGAAAGCAGAGCGCTCTCTTATGACATTACCTTCATACAAGATGTCGACGTGACCGAAGAGCTTATTGTGCTCTATCAGAACACCGACTTTAGACTTCGGGGTAGTTGACCAGTCGTTAACATCAGCTAAATCACCCCACTGGTGAAACCTCACTAAGTCGCCGGGCTTCATTAGACTTCCCAAGTGACGGTATTTTCCTTCACGACGTAAGGGTCATCTTCTTCGTAGGAAATGATTACTACACTTTCTGGTTCTGGGTGGTCATTCTCTGGAGGTCTAGAGTAGCTGTCTGGAACGATTACCAGCCGCAAAGCTGGTCTGCCGTCGGGAGTAATTTCAACAATCGTATCGTGTCTCATGTGGCCTCCTTAGTGATTTGCCCTATAATATAAAATATAAAAGAAATAGTAGCAGATTACAAACTATCTTCCAAAGACTGCTCTCATGGGATATGAGAATAAAGTCATACCATTCTTTTTGTATTTTCCCGTGCTGACTACCAAGAGTGTTTGTTGATCGATCCAAGTCGCGATGACTTCATAGGTAGTGTTATTTGATAGGCTAGTCTCTGGTATCACGAACCGATCAGACACGTCAGAGTCAGACAGGCCGAGAGCAACAAAATGGTTGAGGCCTGATTGCGCTGCTGCCCTTGCTAAAGATATTTTGCGGGTGTTGAGTACAATCTGTTGATCTGTGTTCACCATCGACCAAACTAGATATGCACCAGACACAATCACTGCCGCTAGAAATAATACGGTCACTAGCGCAAACCCTTTACGGCTCAACAGATATCATCCTTAGCCGTCGTGGGACGCCGGGAACATTGCCAGAAGTATTCAATCTAAGGTTTCGATTTATCCATTCTAGAGTCCGCTGCTTACACTGGTCTAGAGGATTATTTCGTGCGCACTCCCTCTCGGCGGGCTTTACGAATTCGCAATAGCATCGAAGGTTATTAGATAACTGTTGGTCTGGCGTCAGGTGGACTTGCGGAGGAAGAACCTGATCTGTTCCTGGTAACCAGCGAGGGCATTCAACGGCAGGTAAGCTGGCCAACAACAACACCAGCGACGCGGTCATCGCTCTTTCATTTCTAGGATAATACCTTCTTTGAAGCCGCCACGCCTCAACGCTTTTTTCTTAGCGGCAGCTTGCGCTTCTTCTAATGAGACGCCTGTAATGTTGAGAAGGGTTTGAAACACTTCGTACAGATCACCCGCTTCCTGCTTCACATCTGAAAAAGCGATCGCATCAGTTAGCTCTTTCGCTTCTTCAGTCAGCTTCTTTATTAGAAAGCTTACATGCTCTGTCTTGCTATCGACATACCGCCATTTACAGGAGTTACCTGATTCTTGAATAACAGCTGGAATGAAATCACGGACTAACTTTTCCACTTCACCTCACTCATAAAGCTCTGAAATTTTTCTGACTGTTGTATTAGGACTCTTTCTTTCTGGGCACAGGAAGTCTATCACAAGAGTTACATCATCGCTATGAATATCCCATGTCGCCCTAGAAACTGTTCCTTCCACAACATGGCTCTCTTTGCTTCCTGCTGGACGGTACCTAAATTTTACCGGGACTTCTCTTAGCTCGGCACCTAAGCTGTTTTCGATCAATTGCATCTCACGCTTGACTTTTGACTTGTACCGTTGCTGTATAAGATCTAGAATCGCTCGCGACACGTCCTATCCTTTCTTTTTATCCTCGTATAAGAACTCGAAGTTTTCTATGATGTCAGTCGCCACTCGGTAGGAGACAGCCTCTTTGCAGGAGTCTGAATCCAGATTTAACTGGTTTCCAGAGAAGTCATCCAGCGCGGCTTTAATAATCTTTCTAATCTCTTTATGGAACTCTGTATTGGTCATACGACATCACCCCTTGCCTTTCTTCTTTTGAATAGTAAAGGCAAGGGGTGAGTTGTTTATGAATCAAGAAAGTGTAAGAGTACCAGCGTCAGTTTCTACAGAAACCGTCCACTCTGAACATGCAGGGTCAATTGCTAAAAAGTTCTCAACTGGAACCTTGACAGTTGCAGTCAGCGTCGTAAACCCACGCTTGTGATCGTATTTCTCAGTAGAGTAATCTACAAGCTCTACATCGTAGAAGTTTTCCTTGATCGTCTCTACAAGGTAAGACTCGAAATCAAATGAGCCCCGCTCATAATCCTCTAACAGGTCTTGATCACGCAAATTCTGAATAATACTTTCGCCCTGCCACGAGTCTCGGACATCGAGCCCCTTTGTTAGAAGAAGGGAACAGAGAGTTTCAACGACGTTAGTCTCTGATAGCGCTGTCTCAATTTCTGTCTCGTTAAAGTGGAAAACGTCAGCACCCTCTTCGTAGGTGAGAGTTACGAAAGTGTCAGTAGCGACGTTGAGGTTCTTGATCTTATCTGCGAATGATGTCATGTGTTTTTTCTCCTTTTACACCAAAGCCCGAAAGGCATTTCAATAATAGTCTTGCAGGTCGGGCTTTACAGACATTTAATACGTTCTTGGCTTATGGTCTTTGTCGATCGCAACAAATACTACTTTATCGAATAGCGCCACAAGAGAATTAAAGGAAGTGATGTTAATAACTTCTGCCTTGAAGGTAATACTTGTTTTGCCACCTCTCACGATGTGGAATGAGACTTCTAAAATGTCACCAGCTTTTGCAGTGGAGACGAACTCTATCTCACCAATAAATCTAGTTGCACAAACACCCTTCGTAAGCATGCGAGCTTGCATTCCGCACGCCTCATCTACCCACTTCATCAAAACGCCACCGTGCAGAGTACCGTGAGCATTAAGGTCAGGTTGTGTTACGAGGTATCTGTTGGTGTAGATCACTTTTACGCCCCTACTCGTATTTGATCAGCTCGTAGATGTTACCCCATGGGTCTTTCTTATATTGGGATATTGACCCATCTCTGTGTAGGGTCCCACTCTCGAGGTCTGGCACATCAAACGCAAAATGAGGCGGATGTTGGTTTTTGACGACGAACGCTAATTTGATATTTTCAAACTGAACGATTCCCCAGGTATCGTCGACATATAACGGTTCTGCAGAGAAGTTTTCTATGTACCACTCAGCTGCCGCTCTAGGGTCTTCAACTTGTAGCGCTATGTGGTCAACCTTCATCGTCTTCCGAGCCACTGGACAACATCCAGAAGCGCTGCTAGTGCGTCTTCATCACTCATCCGGTGGTTATCACCGACATCCATGACTTTCACTCCCCACTCTTCGTTTAGATACTCACTATCTGCATAGGGAACTATAGCATCATTTTTCGAGTGTAGGACAATCGTTTTCTGCTGCTCACATCTAATGTCCCAAGCTTTACGCTGATTTTCATTCATGAATCGGCGCCAAGCTGGAGCGATCAAGACGACAGCAGCACCACAAGTATTAACACTCATAGCAACTGCTCCGCCTCTCGACGACCCAACTACAACATCAGGACTCTCTTTGTCAATAACATCTTGCGCAATTTGGACAGACTCTTCGAAGCTCTCTCTGGGGAGCCCCGGGTTGAGAACCTCACACCCATTTTCTTTTAAAAACCTGGCTTTCGTTCCACCCGGCTTCGATTCAAGTCCATGCAGAAAAAGTACTTTCATGTTAACTCCTAAGTCAACCCTTTCTTATAGTACTATTATATACAATTCTGCACGAGTTTGCAGGTATATCAAAAATAACTATCAGCTTAGTCCCTGGATCACCAGATCGTGGATTTTGGGGTCAACTTTCTCTCTCCAAGAATCATCTCCCGTTGAGATCTTTGCACGGATATCAGTCGCTGAAATGAACCCAATATCCTGCGGTGGCACGTGTTCAACGATGCCATATCCTACCCCACGTCCGTAATTCACGCTCTCAATGTCGGGGATAGCCATCACAACAACATCCTGATCAGCATATGCAGTCTCAAGCATCTCGACTGTTTGCTCTGTTGTGAATGGGTTCTTTTCATCAGGAGGAATGTCTCTTACACATATTAGGACTGGAACTCCCTCATCCAACTTTTGACCTATTAACCACTTATGACCATTATGTAGTGGTTGCCATCTTCCTACGAACATTGCTCTTCTCATCTTATGCTCCAATCACTTTCATCTCTCTTAATTCTTTGATTATTAAATCTACACACTCTTGAACTGTCAACACACTTGTGTCAACAACAGTAGTGTTCTCTCTCTCCAGGTCCGGCGCTTCATAGGGAGCGTCAATACCTGTAAAACCTTTAATCACCCCGGCCCGAGCTTTTTTATACAATCCTTTTGGGTCTCTAGATTCGCAAGTTTCTAGATCTGCATGGACGTGCACTTCAAGGAAGTCTTGTTTACTTGCACTTCTGGCAATCGAACGGTCGCTTTCATATGGAGATATAAATGCTGTTATCACGATTGTACCTGCTTGAGCGAAGAGGTTTGCGACTTCACCGATCCGCCTGATGTTTTCAGCCCTATCTTCAGGCGAAAACCCCAGATCTGAGTTTAGACCCATCCTCACGTTATCACCGTCCAGAAGATGAGTTTGTAAACCCATCCCAAATAAAGTGGACTCTAAGGCGTTGGCTATGGTTGATTTTCCTGAACCAGACAGTCCAGTAAGCCAAATCACGCATGGGTTATGCCCATTTCTCGCAGCTTTCGCTTCTGTCGTCACAGTTTCTGAGTGATAGTGCAAGTTCGTTGCTTTCATTTAGTTTGGTTTTCCTTCCCTGTGTTTTCTTTGTCTAGACCGAAGTCAGACAGTCTATACCACACTCTTTCGTGAAAATAATAAAGAGCTGTTTTTGAAACTATTTCGAAGAGGCCTATTGATAATCCCACCAACGCATCGCCGGTCACTATCCAGCTCACAAGCATTGTGTCTAGTGTACCGACAGCCCGCCAGCTTAAAGCCTTAGCCATATGGCGCTTTCTAGATACCACTGTTATCCCCTAACAGGTCACCTTGGTACGGACAGTGTCTGCATCCGCTTCCGCAACAGTGGCCTCGATTTGATAAATAATAACTGGTAAGTACCAGTTTGTTTATAAAGGGATCATGATAGAAGTTAGACTGTGAACAATTAGCTTGAGTATGTAGATCTTCAATCACACTCTGTTGCAAGGTGCCTGATAGATGAAGTACACACGACCCAGTCATGTGGGCTCTGGTGTTTTCAATCATCACCCTCATAATTCACATTGACAACTACGAAAAGTATTCCGCTAGCTATTATCAAACCTGCTAGTACAAGATCTCCAGCGACTTGCCACACGATTAACCACCGTTTCCTCCCGAAGCCTTTGCCTCGTATAACCGCTTAATTTTATCACGATATTTAAGCACCTTCATGCTGTAGTTCTTACCTGCTTTTGTTGGTGGCCGACATCTAAACCCTGAGAAATATCCGCACAGTCCTGTCTGTACATCTCCCTTTCCGTATCTATAGATCCACCAAGCTAGTACCTTAGCTCCCACGCGGACTCCCGTTCGAGGTACTTGAAGCTGTTTGCAGGTATATTTGACTCTCGATGTAGCAGAGCCTCCAGTATATTTCGGCATGACTTGAGTTAGTCCGCACGCGCCGGCGTGACTGACTGCCGTAGTCTTCCAATTAGACTCTACAGTTATCAGTCCCATTAAGAGAAATGGATCGAGATTATTTTTCGTAGCTTCATTGAGCACTTCTGGCATAATATCACATACCTGTTTCTGGCGAGTGTTACTCATGTAGAAGCTTGGGTCTGAAAAGACCGTACACAGAGTCGCTAGTAGCAGACTGGTAGTCATTGTGGTTCCTCCTTGCCTGCGAAAGGCATCACAAGCGGTTCACTGTACATAGTTTCATAGAACTTTGCATACAGGTACGCAGCATCCCTGGTACTGAGCTGCCTTAACTCTTCCAGCCGTTCTTCTGGCATGTTCTCTATTGCACCCATGAGAAACATGGAAGAATACATGAACCAGATCTCTTCCTCTCTGCTAACGCATACAGATTCGTCTGTAGGACAACCATATATGTCGAGACAGTCGCTGATAAACCCTAACATCCATGGGTCTTTGGAGAAGTATCCTGCCTCTATTTTTTTGTCATCACTCATTTCTTGTTGCTTATTCTTTCAACAATCTTGTGTAACACATCTAGCACATCTTGATCTGATACTTTCTCTTTTAGACGTGCTCTCAAAAGATTATATCTCGCTATGTCTCTTTTTTCATGGGACCTCATTCGGACCCTCGCGTCAGACAGTCTCATCACAAGACCTATGATCTCATGGTTCCCTAAAGCTTTCCTCAACCTGACGTCAAGACTAGCTTCTGAATCTTGTCGGGCTCCATATAGTACAAGAGCCAAGATGCAAAATAGCGTACCGATGATCAGTATGATAACAGCTGTAACCATTTGCTTCTCCTTGGCGCATACAATTAAATATATGGTGAGGAGCGCTAGATCACTGTTGGTTCTTTACATCATCAGGTACACAGCTTGGGCATACAAGGTGAACCCTTCCATCGTCGTATACAGCGATGCGCCACTCAAGGGATTCTTTATTTTCGCGGTCGAAGACAGTCGAGCACTCATCACACCTCTGAGGCATCCGTTCTAGAGCTTTCGATACATTCTTCATGGCTTTCTTTGCCAGTTTCTTTTGTGCTCGCTCTTTATTTCGCTTAAGCGTTCTACTATTCATTACTTCTCTCCTTTTTACAGATATCACAGCCCCTACCAGATGTGGATTGGAAACTGTAGCTAGTACCACCAGCTGCTGCATTCATCATATGGACTCTATAGGACCGAAAATGTTTTTCACACATTCTGATATTGAGCTCGCTAAACTTATCTGTTATCCTTACATCTTTCATTTATGCCACCTTTTGAAGACTGTCGACGAAATCATTCCTGTATTTGAATAGAGCAACTTCTTTCTTCTTACATTCTAGAACAACATCTACCTGCTTACCAAAGCTCTCGAAAGGAGTATAGTACCAGTCAGAGTGCGCTACTGCGTTCGCGGTAGGGTCTTCGTAGTTCTTACGAGAGTTTGAATGGTGACACTGCTGCTTGGCACTGCGCTTTTCCCAAGTTTCACGAGCAAGATGGAACGCATCGTGGTAATCCAAATCCTGCGGGCCTAGCTCATGGTGATGAGAGTCGAAGACTACTGGAGCCCCAACTCGATTCGAGACACCTTCAACCAGCATCTTGGTAGAATATAAGGCGGGCTTGTCGTCATTTTCCACAGTCAGCCGAGCTCGAGTAGTTTCACCAAGACGTTCGAAGTTCTTACAGAACCTCTCCAGTGCTTTGTCATGCTCACCATATGCTCCACCAACATGGATATTAATCTTAGCCATGGGGGAGGCTGGTAGACCCATGAGGTCCATCTGCGCGGCATGATCATTAAGCTCTTTGATGGTCTTAAGAACTACACTTTCGCTTGGTGAAGCCAGACAGTTGAAGGGGCCAGGATGGAAGCTTAGCCGCTGTCCGGCATCCATAGCGATCTTACCAGCGTCTGCCATAACCTCTGCGATCTTATCAATGTCTGGAAGATCGAACATGTCATATTCTGAGAACCACGGAAACAAGCACGATGTCATACGATAAACGCTGACACCGTTTTCGTTGTTCCACTTTATGACTTCACGAAGATCTGTAACATTCTTCAGAGCTAGCTCGCTAGCATACGAGATGCCTTTTGCTGCAAACGTGCGTTTGATCATGCCACGATTGCACTGAACTTTGCGAGATTTCTGGAGCGTCATGTTGATACACGCATATCCAAGGTTGACTGATGACATATGAACCTCCTGATTTATTTTATTTGTTTTCGCGGGGTTTACAGATTACCGAGGTATAGCACTAAGTGTGTACACAAAACTAGCATGGTCGTGAACGCACTGGCGAACGCCAACTTGGTTACTGTATCTCTGTAGATTGGATTATTGTATAGCAATTGTCGCTCCTTTAGAAAATTAAGTGGAAGACCCACGAAGAAAACAAATACAAGAAAAGAAGCCACAGCAGACAAATAAGCATATACGCTGCTGACCCGAAAAGAAAGAGCTTAAAGAGATCCCAAAACTTGGCACCGAAAAGCCAGGCTATAAGGAAGAAAAAGAATAAGAACTCTAACACTAGCGACCTCCTCTCTATATTACTATTATATCAAAGGAGGGAGGCCTCTTGCACGATTATCTAAGAGCATCAAGCTCTTTACTACACTTTTGCCAGTTCTCGAAGCTCATGTCGTCCGTTGCACGCATACACTTTACAATCTCTCCGCGCGCTTCATCGTTCGGTTTGACATATGCGAAATACCAGACAATACAAGCTGCAACCATGAAAACAACGGCTGCTAGACCTTCATAGTACTCTGACCTCATGTTACGCATTACAACTCCTTTTACACTTTACCCTCATGCCAATCTCGAATGTATTGAATCAGCTGAGTAGATGGTGCAAGAATATCAAGCGGGATAGTATCCATCCCCTCGAGTAGCTTAAGTTGCAAGCCGTCAATATCTAGCTCGACGCAACCAGCTCCGGTATCGACAGTGATGCTTTTGATCTGCAGCATCGGGAAAATACTCACTTGCGTAGGCGGAGATTCTCTTGGTGCTGATGGGTGATTTTGGTCAATTAGCATCTTGTCGACAGCGTACTTTGCTTCTCGTAGTCCCACGGACTCTTGGCGTTCGCCATCGACGAACAGAATGCCGTTGTTCCTGACAAGCTTCGTGGCGGAGATCCTGCACGATCCTCCACCAACTGGGTTCTTCCCTTCATCCAAGATCTTTTGCAGATCTGCTCGGTCTTGAGCAGACATTCGAATCGTACGGGCCATTACCACTCCACTGGATCGTTTGCAGGCGGTCTTTCAAAAGGATTGATTGTCTGCGCTTCACTCATCGAGCGTGGGCGCCTAACAGCTCCTGCATTGATCAATCGCTCTTTTACGAACTCTACTGTGGTATCATCACATGCGGGGTTCAGCATCGCTAGTAGACGATCAAGTTCATTCTCAGTCATTTATTCTTCCATCCATCGTGAAATGTTGTTGTGTTCTTCGTTCGTGATCAAATCGGCGCGGGGAGTTGGGGCAACGCACTTGTACAATCGTGGTTGGCGATACCAATTGCCGGGTTCCTCCTCAGCGAAGTGGTCAACGACCATATCATGAGCCCACTTACGTAGAGTAGCCATGTCAAAAGGGCACTCAAGCGCAGAGTGGCTTGCGTTAAGAGCTGCGGCCTCATCTCGTCCGCGGGTCCAGTAGCGGTGGTCATCGCTGTAAGCGTAATACCAGTCGTGTCGCCGGAGCGCATCTGCAAAATCTTTACGAGTCATTTTTTTTCTCCTGTCATCTTCTTTACGTCAAGGGGGTGGGCGGAACAGACCTTTCCTGTTCCAAAACAGAGCACTTCAAAAGCCTTGAAGCAGTTACCGGAGTTCTCGATGCCGACGATAATACCTTCATCTACAATCCCAACCTTCTTTTCCACCGTCACCAAGTCACCGATCTGCATTAAGCACCTCGATCATCGTCTCGGGCCACATCACCATCAAGCCGTCAGAGTCCAGAATATTCCACCAGCCGTTCCAGTTTCCCTTTGTCTCACTAACCAACACACCAACCCGGGTTTCTTTGAAAGACCCTTTGAGCTTTATCACATCACCGACTTTCATTAACGATCTCCAGCCAGTCTACGCGTTCAAAACAAACTTCATCACAGTCGAGCCACAGAAGCTTGACACGTTCACGGTTGCCATGAGGCCCACAAGGCACCGGTTCTTCTAGTATCAAGCCCACGCCTGGATCATCCCCTCCAGACATCTTCACCAGATCACCAATCTTCATGCATCATCTCCGAAGGTTGCAGCCCACTCTTCATCAGTGACGCCGTTGATGAGAAACTCCCGGTCAGAAACCGAGAGATTCGGCATGACATCCTGAATCAGAGCACCATTCTGCCAAGCGTTGAGCTGCTCTTCTGTAATGTCCAGCTCGCGAGCCCGGACCACACCAGTAAGGATTGAACGACGTTGTACCAGCATTTTCAGCTCCACCCAATGTTGACAACTGCGCTGTTGTAGGGTTCGTGATAAACACGCTCACGATACCCTTTGAGCGCTAGTGTCTGATTAACATAATCATCGACTTTGCACCACTTCTCACTGTTGTAAGAGCAGTGCCACTTCCCTTCCCAACGGAACTCGTTAATGTCAGTCGCGTTAGGGATTCCGTTCTCGCAGTAGATTTCGAGGATCGAGTTGGGCGACCACTGTCCCGGGGCTCTGTCTGCCTTGTGGACATCACTCTTCAGCGCCTTGATGAGATAGTCATCGACGTCATCACAACCGCATCCGAAGACCTGTTTCAGGCCATCGCGATAGGCGTTGGCAATCGTACGCCAAGAAGGAAGATTCCTCTTTGTGGCTGGAACTGTTACAGCATTCATTAGATGACCTCCACGCCGTTGCATTCTCCACCGAACAATCGAGGAGTTCCGTTGACCGGTGGAAAGATGACCGATGGAAAGTCACTCACTTCCATTCCCCCAAAAATCGACTTGCGGACCTCAATTTTGTACCGCCAGCAACCCTCAATCTGCTCGAGCCCAGTGATCTGGCCTTCCATGTAGCAGGCTCGTTCGCCATCAAGATCCTTGTTGCCGTGGAAGTCAAAGGACCGAACGCGGTCGCCAATGAGGGGTCCGAAAAGTTTGGGCTTTGCTAGCATGGTGTCTCTCCTTAGTGGGGGTCTTTATTCCTTCCCCACCTTCATTTATATAATACCACAGTCAAACCAGCTTTTGCACGATTGTCAAGCTCTGACGACATTTTTTTATGCTGCTTCCTTGAGGTGCTTACACTTTCTGTGCCACCTGAATCCAGGACAGCTGCATGTTAGACCGTGGCTAGTCTTTCTGACTGTATACTGGCGGACCTGCCACGTCTTTGTTTCATACACAGGCTTTACGTAGTTTACGTACTTGTGAGCATCTTCCAAGCGAGTGCCCTCAGGAACTTCGACCCAGCGGCCACCGACGATATACGTCTTTCCACTTACGGTGCTTTTAAAGATTGCTGGTGGCATCTGCAGTATTGGACGGTTATCAGACATGCGGTCTTCCTTGTCTACATGAGAGTTGATTCCCTCATTTCCTATGTTACCATTATAACAAAGTAAGCACCTCTTTTGCACGATTGTCAACCAGCAAATAGATCACGCCGCATGATGTAAGTCTTTGTATTATTTCGTTGCATTTTTTTCAAGAAGCTCAACTCTCTCTAGCACGAGAGTTTCGATCTGACCAGAGATTAGCACTTCTACAACATAGCCGACCATGAACCTCTTACGTGGCGGTGACACAACAACTCCAGCCTCGTCATGAGTGAGGCTTAATACGAGATCGCCAGGCTCTAGATGAAAAATAGTAACACCGTTCTGGTTGCGCCTGGGTCAGGAGCTTCTACCATGTGTTCCCAGTCACTCGAGTGGACAAGAGCATCAAAAGTTTCGCGATCATTTATAGTTTCCTCGATCCCGTCTTTTCGGTACTTAAATCGACCTCCACATTCTTCGGTGAGAAGAACGCTAACACCGAACTTACACCATGACATGTGCCCATGACTTCCAACATCCTTATGCCACCACACTCCAGCTTCTGGAGTGTCCTGTAAACGCCAGTATGAATTGTCAGTTAGCTCAAACTCAAAGTGTTCTCTCAAGCTATCTAACACCCGGTTGACGACGGGCGGAGTCGACTCTAAGAAGGTGATGTTCCAGTCTCTTCGAGCTGTTGATACCAAATGATTCGCTTCTTGGTGTGTTATAACATTCGGAATACGTATCCTTAAACTCTTCGATATTTCCATCTTAAAACCCAAACATAACGTTACAGTCACACGGCATCTGTCGGCACGTGCCACAGTACTCTTCAATAAATCGGAGTTTCTTTTCTCTAGAGAGCTGCTTGAACTTATACTCTTCCTTCAGTGCTTGTGATCTATCAGCACAAGGAAAACAGACTTTCAGCCTCACCGGGCGTCTAGAACGTGTGTACTTTGCTCCCTGGCTTCGAGAGTTGTGTTCTTTTACCCTCCGTTGTACATCTGTGGTCGTCCCTGTGTAGAGACTATTATCACTGCATTCTACAACATAAACCCACCAGATAGTGTCCTGTGACATACTACTCTCCTAAGATGATTCTAACGGACGAATCTAAGTTTACAAATGAAAAAGGGGGAGAAGGCCGAAACCTTCTCCCCCACCCGAATAGCTGACCGTCGGATCAAGCGATATCAATTGCGACAGGCGCTACCTCAGGTCGGCGCGGCACTGTGATAGAGAGAAGTCCATTCTCAAATCGGGCCTTCGCCTGTGCGAGGTCGAGGTTGTCGTCATAATTGACATACGTCTTACTGAAACTACGACGAGCGATGCGGCGCTCACTTACACCACCTTCGTCGGTGTTAGCGGCAACAGTCAGAGTGCGTTCTTCTGGCTTCACTTCAATGGTGAGGTTCTCCTTAGAGAATCCAGCCAGCGCAAACTCCATGACCGTATTTCCATCCGCGTCGCTGTAGATATCAGCTACCGGGTAACCCTGCGTAGATTGTTTTACATGGGTCGGCATATCATTGAAGAATGTATCAAATACATCATCAAATACGGAACGTCCAAGAAGACTTGGGAATGAGACGTTTGTACGTCGAGTAAGTGCAGTGTTCATTGCTTACCTCCTTTTTATTCAAGCGAGTTACTGCTAGATGTCAAGAACCCGTTATGGCGTTCCTGCCATCTGTATAATAAATAATCATAAAAATCAGTTTGTACAAAGAAATTTACTCAGGCCTCTTTACGACGATTTCTTCTCCCGGACTGAGGCCTGACGTATCGAGAGGAAGAGCAAGATAAGCTCTTTCGCCCCTCTTAATTTTGGGCTTGGGACCTGGGACGATCCTATAACCAAGGGATTCAGGATGCCACTTTAAGAGTTCCCATGACATCATACTAAACCTGACTTTGGCTAGTGCCATGCCAAATAGTGTTCCGACGGTGAAACCGAAACAGAATAACAGAAAAGTTATCATGTGAACCTCCGAACAAAAAAAGAGGGGGAAGAATTAACTTCCCCCTCAAGTAGAACTAGCTATTCACGGCTACTTCTGCTGAACAAAATTGTAAAGCTTCTCAGCCTCAGCAATTACGTCCTCAGTTGTGAATGGTGAAACCGGAGATCTCGTACCTTCTGGCTTGAGATGCTCATTTTCAAAAAGACGTTGTGTCTTCTGGTCAACAATTCCAATTGCCATACCAAGCAATTCAGTGCGTAGTTCGTAACCACTCTTATTTTCTTTACCCATTTTTTTCTCCTTTGTGTGTGTGTGTTAATGGGTTTAGGCACCTATCGAAACCATTTCAGCCCGTGCCTTCCTGCGGCTTGTTTTATTAGTCCTGAGATTCTTCAGGGTCGGCGCCTGCATCTTCGTCTTCTTCAACGCCGGCGTCTGCCCCAGCCCCAGCTTCCGCTCCAGCATCAGTCTCAGTCTCAGATCCAGCTTCTGCTTCAGTTCCAGCTTCTGCTTCAGTTCCAGCTTCTGCTTCAGTTCCAGCTTCTGCTTCAGTTCCAGCTTCTGCTTCAGTTCCAGCTTCTGCTTCTGCTTCTGCTTCAGTTCCAGCATCAGTCTCTGCTTCAGTTCCAGTCTCTACAGTCTCATCTTCACCATCACCGCAACCGACCATGAATCCACCAAAACCATAGATAGCAACTCCGGCGAGCAGCGTCAAAATAATGTTCTTCATTGATTTTCCTCCTTTCTTTTTAAACAATAAAGATGTTCACAACCTGTGAATCCATCAGATATTATCAGAGCACTTCTGATTGTACAAGTTTACTGCTCAATACTTACAACTTCGATATCGAAGTTTAAGGTTCTACCAGCAAGAGGGTGGTTCATATCAAGAATAACACCATTGAATGCGATAGCTGTAACAATTGCAGGGAACTCTTGCCCCTCGGGTCCAGCCCCGGTAACTTGCATCCCTGGAGCTAGCTCCATATCTTCAGGAAAAGCTTCACGAGGAAATACTTGTACTGCCTCAAGTTGACGTTCACCGTAGGCGTCTTCAGGTGCAATGGTAACAGATTTCTTCTCACCGACCTGCATACCCAAGACGGCATTGCTGAAACCTTTGATCACCTGCGCTCCCCCGACTTCAAAGCCGATCGGCTCTCCACGCTCATATGAGTTATCAAACTCTGAACCGTCCTCGAGGGTACCAACATAATTTACGGCAATCGTGTTACCATTCTCTACAACTTGACTCATTATTTCATCTCCTTGACTTCGTTAGCGTGTTCCTGAGTCGCTAAATTATTTGATGTGTCAATATAAGAAAAGCTGTCTATTTGTACATCGCATTTTCGTCAATACTACTCAGGATGTTATACAGCTTTCCAGGGTGAAGATCAGGTGTCCTATATAGCTTTATATCGTCCCACATCACGATCCTAGAATGTACCAATGCATATGCAATCCACTCTGAGCAATACCACTTCTTTTTGTGCTTTATTACAAACGGACAAAGCTGAGAAAGAATCATTCCAACCCAGTCATACCCAGAACCTTCGGTCATTCCTATGAACTTCCCTAATTGTTCAAGCTGGTATTTCCTCACAGGCTCGCGCCAGTGTAACTTAAGAGTCAGGTAGTCCCAATTTTCTGGGTTTGGATGATCGACGATCCTGGTCTCTACCGTAGATGAAAGGAAAGGACTAATACTGACCCACGTTTTCCCATCAGGTAGTACCAACTCAGCGTGGCTGTATTTGCTTTTCGTGTACCACTTTATGAACTGATGAAGACGACTGTCGTGGCTCCCTTTATAAAAAGCAATCTTGATGTTACTGTTTTCCAATTGCTGGAACCCTCTCTCCAGAGCCCTCAGGATATAATGGGGTGAAGGCTGGGTTTTCTTCAGGAGCTTGCGTTGGTTTTGCAAGAAACTCTTGTGAAGAAGGAGCGAGGACGACACCTTCTAAGAATGGGTATAGTATAACTAAAAGTCCAGCTACAAAAGTAGCAAGAACGATAGCTCTCTGTGTGCTATGACTCAATTTCATCGTCTGATTTTCCTCCAACTATCAACCTAAGATGCGGCTTATCATTTTCACCAGCAAGGTCTCTAAGCGCTTCGGCAGATGCGAGATACTCGTACCACTCAGCTAACCACTCGTGCTTCATAAGCGCGAAAGTTAAAAACTCAAACGTTTCTCGAAGATCGATGGGCCCGCCATCTGGATAATAGAACTCCACTCCTTCACCGCGAAACACTATCGCGCCTTCACCAGAGCTAAGTTTAATGTCTATATTCTTCATCTGAGTAATATTTCCCACCGAGTAATACTGTACACCATTTATTCTATAGGGAAATATGCTTCTGTACAATCAATGTACAATTTTAGGTAACTTGACAGATGAAACGCCAGCTCGTCGGATCGATCGTCATTTTTGATCCCCATGCAAGGACTACCTGCTTACCGGGAGTGGGCATAACACCTGTTAAGCTTGAATCTCCGAGGTACAAGACTCTTTCGCAACGAACCATCTCTTCTGGAGCAGGGTTATACCTATCGGTACAAACCTTGATGTACGACCCGACCACTTTACCAGAGCTGCCCTTCCACGGTATTTCTACCCAGACATAACCCGGGATCGGCTTGAGTAGCATTCCGGGCGCAAGCTCTTCAATTTTCATCGCTATCTCCAGTTCCTTACTCTATAAGTATTCTTTCTTCAGGAACCTGATGAGATGTTACAGCTTAGAGATTGCAGATACTGCTTCTGCGACGCGTGCTAGATCGAGCTCTCGAGCAGATTCCTCTGCAGCTGGATCTTCTTCTTTTTCTAGTCGGTTTTCCATAGCCGCCATCACTGCATCATGGTCTAAACCGAGTTCGTCACAGAGCCTCTGGTGCAAGTCATGAGCATTCTGTAGATTTTGGTTTAAGAAATACGAAACTAGAGTTGATTGGACTTCAGGAGAAACGTGACCAGCAGAACGAGCCCATCTCTCATACTCCATTCGGTCATCAGACTTAAAGTCAAGATCATCGAGCTTCTTTGGCTTCGCCTCGTCCTGCTCCATAAGTGAGGAGAGCTCTTCTCTGATTATCTTTCTGATGTTGCTTTCTGTTATTTTCATAGTCAAACTCCTTGCAGATATAAATATACGCCTTTGAGTGTTAGGTAAACACAAATAGCTCTCTTCTGTATAGTTACAAATAAGGGACCACAATGAAGCTCTTCCCACACATCATCCTATCAATATCACTGCTCGCCGGCTGTGGCTCTGATCAGACTCTAGTATACGAAAAAGTTGTTGAAGTACCAGTCGAAGTCGAAGTCGTCGTCGAAGTGCCAGTCGAAGTCGAGACACCGATCGAGGAAGCAGACATTTGGATTGATTCATTTGTACAGGTTTCTGCTGTCGATGGTGTCGATATCATATGGGTTATTGATACTAGCGGATCAATGCAGCAATTCCAAGATCGATTGTTGGTAGGCATTGAGCAAATGATGCTATCTTTACCCCCAACTGGTTGGCGGTTGATAATGATACCAACAGACCCGGAAGAAGCAGAGGTGGAACAGCAGTTCCCTCTGGTACCGGGTGATACAATAACTGACGCAGAGGACATGTACGCGGCGATGGGCACGGGAGCTGACGAAGAGGGTTTTGACGCGTTATATCACTATATGCAATATAATCCATACGCTGCGTCTTGGATGAGACATGATGCTGCGCTTCTCGTTGTTTTCGTTAGCGATGAAGATGATCAAAGCACTACATTCGCTACAGCTAATGAGTTTGTGATGTGGTATACCTCTAGACGGTTCGGGAACGTTTTTCTTGCAAGCATTGTTATGCAAGAAGAAGACCAGTCAGTGTGTGAGGTTCCCGTAGGGAGCTCAGACGTTGGTGTACGATACATGGATGCAACTAACCTGATGTTCGGTACGATCGTTGATATATGTTCTGAAGACTGGACCCCCGGAGTCAGTGCGGCGACCGATCAAATAGAACCCTATGAATCCATCACGTTGTCATACACTCCGATAGAACAGACAATAAGAGTATTTGTCGACGGGTCAGAATATCTTGATTGGACGTTCGACGTCGCAACTAACACTGTGCTTTTCACAGTCATACCCAGTGGCGGTGCTCTAGTTGAAGTCGGCTACGTGGTCAGCAGTTAGACTCTAACAACTTCAATTTTTTCAAGACCTTCATCTCTGGTTAGGTTCCAGCCAGTGGCCCTCTCACCCGGTTCATTCGGCGACATATCATTCACAAGATGGCGGGGCCCTCGAGCTAGTCCCATTACCAGCTGGTCGTAAGGAACTCCGGCACCTCTCAACTCTACCACTGTAAGGTCGCGGAGCTCTTCTGGCCGGGCTGTAGTAAGAATGATGGTGTGACCAGCATCCTTGATCTCTCGAAGCTTCTCAAGGGCTCCTGGGGTCAGCACCGCAGGCGAATCTCCGTATGTCTCAAACTTTCGATATACGAAAATCGTTCCATCGATATCAAAAAAATACGTGTGATACTTCTTCATTTGTTCTCCTTCTTCTTTTGTTTTTCTTCCCATTTCTGTCGAGCGCTTTCTAGCCTCTCGATGTCGACCCAGCTGTTAATGTTGGTTGGATTATGCAAATCTGCATTACCAAAGAGATCACCAAACTCGGCAGACAGCCAGACATCCATATTGTCTTTGTGTAGCGTAAGCATCGCTCGGTGAGCTGCCGCACGCCAGAAAGAATCATCAACCTCGAACTCTTCGGCCATCTTCTTGAATGTAGTAACCTCTTTCAAGACTGTCTTATTAATATTCTTGCAAGACTTTTCTAGTTGTTTCGCAAGAGTGTTTGTCTTCCGTTTGTCGATATCACCCTTGTTGTTCTTAACCGCGAAGGCCATTATTTTCCCTTCTAGCTTACTAGCTCTAGATCTCTTTCATTGAAAACGATTGTTTGCTGACCCCAGACTGGATGGGTGCTAGTAGACATATTCATCAAAGTGACTGAATACTTACTTTTAGCTTCAACCACCAAGTCTGACTTACCGACTAGACCTGCGCGTTGATTTCGCTTGTTGTCTTTGAATCGGACGTACTGTCCTGGAACAAACTTCGGAGGTGGTGGGCAGACGCTGTCGATCATCTGTGTTGCGTTATCCCACCACGTTCCCGGATAATAATCAGTGTGTGGACAAGACTCCTGGCCGACGCCTTTTGTGTGAAACCCTCGGACTTGACCATCGATGTCCTTCCGCCAAGAGAGGACTCTACCCCCGTAGACAAGGAAATCCTTGTATTCACCAACTTGAATATCGATGTCTTCACCAAGTCGTTTCTTAAGTTTCTTTACCAAAGTCTCGTACTTCATTATCGCTCTTCCTTCATAAAAAAAGTTTCGTACACACAATACCCCATGAACAGAGCAACACAGGGCCAAAAGTTGTAAGTGATCTGAATCATTGCTTTTCCAACGATAATCCAGTTCTCAATGTTCGTCAAGTTTTCCAATTGACCTCCTTACCAACATTTATATTATACAACAGTTTGACCTGTGCTTGCACGATTATCTTCCGTAAAGCTCAGCGATTCGCTTTTTTCGCTCTTGTTCCAGCTTTTCTTTTTGCGCAGCTTTGTGACTTGCTTCAGCGTAACTAACAGTACGAGCTATGATGTAAACGAGAGCGGTGATTGCTACGACAGGTATCAGTTCGATCATAAGCACCCCACGATGCTACTGACGATCTTGATCGTATCCATATCAACACTATTCTTTTCGCACCAGTCTCTAGCGGCTTTTCGAGCATCACTTACTTCCCTAAACTGCGATGACGCAAGTTCTCCAGAGAAAAAAATAGGTCCAATGGACCGACAAGACTCAATACGTATGATTTCAGTAACGTACATTTATTCATCTCCTGCTAGTGATTTCTTATGCTTCTTCTTACGGCTGTACTTGTTCTTGTCGCCATGATGACCAGCACCGGTCTTAAAGTGCGCGGTGACAGCAAGCCAGTTCCGTGTCTTAAACAACTTTTTCTGGTTCTTTGTTTTCATGACGCCCCCTTAAAATAATAGTTTCGAAGTACTAGCTTTTCATCTGCGGCTTTGAAAAGTGCACTAACCCAAAATCGCTAGACTTTACGTATGTGTTGTAATACTTCACTGGAAAGAGCCAGTTTACCCTACAGTGACCGTTGGTGATGTTCTTAATTACACCTATCTGGCTATAGAACCACTTAGAGTAGGGTGACTCTGTGTCTGTCCACATGACTGTATCACCGACTTCAAATCCCATTTCTACCTCCCAATATCTCTAGCGTCAGCTTTAGAACTGATGTACACATAGTTACCTTTATTATAAGCTGGGGCCGTGCACTTACTTTTTCTGATCGCCTCTTTCTGAGCGTAATCGTCTCCACAGCTAAGGCAGTGCTCGTATCCAAGAGCTTTTCTCTTCGGATTGAACTCGTCGCCGCAGTCCCAGCATTGTGGCCACTTGTCAGTCATTGTCATCTCCTACTTTATCCAGCATCAGCGCAGTATACGATATGGTTTCTTCGCCTCGTAAGCACACAACCCATTGTCCTTCTCTCTTGTTTCGAGTGAATGTACCAACAACGAGCATTGGTTTGTAGTATTCATCTTCAGGTGTCCAATCGCCTTTAAGCCGGACCAGATCACCCTTCTTGAGTTTCGGCATTTACCACCTCTAGCTCATCTAGATCAGCTTGCCCGAGTTCACCATCTTCGTACAAGATATCGAAATCCCAAGCATGGTCTTGACCATCAGTATCTGTCCAGCTAGCGGGAGTACGAATCACAAGACCAGTCTTGAAGTACGCGTGATCATAGACAACTTTGCCGACATACCAATTGAGCTGGCTTTTATTCATCGCTTTGCCACCTGCTCAGCAGCAATAGTCTTGAACTCACCAGTGGGGAGTAGCCAGTCATTGACGATCAACCCGTCTTTAGTGACATACACATCACTCACGCAGACAAGGCGCTGGGTTTCAACAGCTTCGTGGCGGTGGGTGGACGGGTTCCATTTGGTCACGGTTTTCTTGCCAACGTCTCCAGTCTTGAAGCGAGGCTTATTGACCTTCTTGAGCTTGCCAGAAACAGCATTGAGGAGCTTATCGGCCGCGGCTGCTTTGAGCTGATCACCCAGGTTTAGGAAGTTTTCGACATCGGTGACAGCTCGGAAAACCGCTGGGCGCTCTGCCCGCCACTGCACGGCGTAACCCTTGTAGAGGCGTACGGCGTTCTTGAGTTGTTCGATTGTTTCTTCGTCTGGTGTCCAGACGTTACCCTTCGCGAGCTGCTCGCCGTCAAAGCAGAGCCGAGTAAGAAGGCCCATCTGCTTTTCCGACATCGACTTACCGAGAAGAACTCGAGGTCGCATGTCGACGAGGACGTTGTGCTCCCAGTCGTAGGAAGTGCCAGCTGCGGCGAAAGCCGCAATGGCAGCATCAATCTGCGCCGTGAGCTCGGGGTTCTTGTTCTCGACAACCGGGACGCCCTCCTCGATGAGAGTGTCCAGCCAGTTTCGCTGCTTGGTGGATGTACCGCGATCACGCTCGAGCCGAGCGATCATATCACGGATGAACCGGTGGCGGTAGTCGTTGATGAAGGGAGACTTTGCCCACGCAGCCTCGAGGGCTTGAGCCTGCTGAAGACGAAGAGTGCGGGACTTACGGGGCATGTTGACTCCTATGGTTAGGTGGGGAACCATTTCCCCTACCCTCTTACATTCTTATTATACCACAGGGAGCAGTCAATTGCACGATTTTCAAAATTATTGGTTATTTATTTGTCAGAGCGGTCTTTCATACGAAGCTCGTTCTCAATCCACTTCTTACCGATGATATTCTTAACTGGTTGAGAGATGAACTTGTCAACGGCTTTCTGGACTTTTTCTGGAACTGGACCGTACTCTGTATTGTCAATAATCGCGATGCGGTCAGAACCGAAGAGTTGTTGAAACGCGCCGAGGTTCTTTTGGACATCACCCCAGATCTGAGATACGAGTTCGTCAGGAAGCTTGCGTTCACGATCTCTGTTTCTTTGTAGTGCCACTTCTTCTGAGGTGTTGACGAAAATCATGTAGGTATCGTACCCAAGCTTTTCAAGCTCACCTTTCTTCCGACTAATCTTTTCAAAGTCGTCTCCAGTGCCGTCGATGACTAGCCCTAGTCGGCCGCCCTGATATAGTTCTTGAGCTTGGCCCCTGAGAGTCTTTGCCTTACCACGTGGACTATCGGGTCCGACTGTTACAGCTTCGAACTCCTCTTTTGACATCTTTCCAAGGCTAGCAGGATCGATACCCGCTTTCTTGAGGAAATGTTCAAATGCTGGATCTGAATTGACAAGCTTCAAGCCGCTAGCAGTACCTGTCGCGTATGCTGCAACTTCTCTCGGTACACCAAAGATCTTCTTAGCAGTGAAGCTTTTTCCACTTCCTGGTCCGCCAGCCATAAAAACAGCTTTCAGGACCCCCGGATCATAGACACCTTCAGCGAGGAGAGATTCGCGTATAAGTTGTCTTATAAGACGTAAGCTTTTGCTTTCCATGAGGCATCCTCCTCTTCTAGCTAATTAAACTTCTTCGTCAGGAACCGGGGGCATTGGAGCCGGTGGTTCTACCACTGCATCTTCAGCGGGAGCCGCCGAGGCGCCAGCTTTACGCGACATAGCGGCAAGAACACGCTGGATAAAGTCAAGAGCTTCTTCAGATCCAACACTAGCAAGCTTAGTAGCGAGGTCATCAACGGGAGGAAGCGCTCCACCACCGCCAGCAACTTCTGACACAATCTTGCGGAGGTGTCTCTTCAAACGTACACGCTCAGGTATGACCTCGATGTCGGTAACCTCACCGGGATCATCGTTCTGGTTCAGTAAAGAATCGGCATCTGCATCGACAAAGATCTCCTCCTCGACGTCTCCACCACCGAACGCATCCTCTGACTGAGAAACGTCTTCAACACCTACAGTCTGCTCAGCGATGCGGGCCTTTTCTTCTCTGATTATTCTAAGTAATTGTCTTTTTGTGATTTTCATTTTGTTCTCCTAGTCCTAAAAATCGTCGTCATCGTATCCGGCACCAAAGCTCATGTACTCTGTGTCGGCAGCAGCTTGTGCAGACTCATACGCTTTAAAAAGAGCCTCGGCTCCCTTCTTAAAAGGACCTGCAGCTAGAGCATCACGGACTGCCGTGGCAACGTCAGGCCGGCCTGCCAATAGAGCTCCCATCTGTGTAGCGCACTTAATCATCTCTTGATCGGCAGCAGCAAAATTGAACTGCTCGTTCATAAGCTTCGCTTTCTCTTCCTTGATAATTCTTCGCAGTTGGTTCTTTGTGATTTTCATCTTGTCTTAACCCCGCTGTAGTAATCTGTATAGTGCGTCGTATTCAGCAATCATACCCACTGACTGGAATGCGTTAGCGACTGCCATGAGTCCAGCGTTCGCTGCCATGTCTTCAGCTTCATCTTCTTCAAGACCGTCTTCAATCGCACCTGTTTCGACTTCCATCAAAAGACTTTGTAGGGCGCTAGACAGCTTGTCGACTGTGGATGCGTTAGCGTACAAACCCAGGGAGCGCTCGGCGTCTGCCACAGCGTTCATCTCAACGAGAAGTTTTGTCTTCTCTTCTTTGATAATTCTTCTAAGTTGGTTCTTTGTGATTTTCATTTTATATATCTCCTGCAGCTCGTGCATCGGCGTCCACTTCTGCGTCGCCCTCTGCGAATATTTCAGCAGCTGCCTCCATGGCATCCATCACTTCCTCGGCGTCTTCGCTACCTGCTCTTGCTAGAGCAGATAAGGGTTGCTGTAATCTCTGGAACGCCATGTCAAGTGCATTTGGATTCATCTCATATACTGCGTCTTCGATGCGTCCTTCGATGTGTGCATTGACAAGATCAATCAGCTGTGACTGAACTGCATCGCCGAGACCAACATACGCCTGTCCAAACTGAACCAGCGGGCTCAGGGCTTCCATGTTCATAGCGCCATACTCTTTGAGCAGCTTCGCCTTCTCTTCCTTAATGATTCTTCTTAGTTGGCTCTTCGTGATTTTCATTACAACTCCCTTGGATCTGTCATGTCGATAAATTTCGGAGACTCTTCAGGCTGGCTGTTTTCCACATCATCAGCCAAACCTCGAAGTTCATCAGCAAGCTCGTAGAAATCCATACCAGCGTCCATGAGTTTGTCGACGACGTCATTTAACATAAGAAGCAGATCCTCACCGGTTTTCGGGTGACGATATCCACCTTCTTTGAGCAGCTTAGCACGCTCTTCTTTGATGATTCTTCGTAATTGGTTCTTTGTGATTTTCATCTTGGCTCTCCTACAAATCCACGGTCAATGTCAATCTTAATCTGGTCGAGCACTTTGTGCAAGCCAGCGTTATCCATCCCTTGGTCATACAGTCTGTTTAACTCAAACTCGATCCCAGAGACGGCGTCTTCTATTTGCGCTTCGCTTGGGCCGCGGCGCTGTTCTTGAAGCTTTGCTCTCTCTTCTGCAATAATTCTTCTAAGCTCTGACTTTGCAATACGCATTATCGACCTCTTCGCATTATCTTGACCGTGATGCCCTCAGCAGCACCTGTCATGATGTAAATTTCATCTCTTTCTAGACCGTGGTCAAGTCCGAAGCTTTTGTTCTTTAGTGCCTGAAACAGTTCGTCCCACATAGCGTCCATTTCAAGGTCCGCGTCGGTCCGGACTTCAGACATAAGCTCTTCCTTGACGATTCTTTGAAGGTCGCTCTTTTTGATTCTCACCTTACCTTCGTAAAACCCTCTGGTTCCAAGCGGTCGCTGCATGTCCATGCGGTCAGCGGTACCCTTATCGAAACCGTAGTCATATGATCTTGGATCCATATCACGCATATCTGCATTAGCACCATGTGGGCGATCTTGCATCGCGTCTTTGTAGCCAGCCTCATAAACAGCATCGTCCATCGCTGCGCTTTCTCTAACAATCTGTCTTAGTTGCGTCTTTGTAATTTTCATTCGAAACTCCCTCGTTTGCTTGCTGATTGCTCAGCTGTCGGTTGGACATTCACGCGAATATCTCTAGCGAGCTTTTGCAGCTCCATTAGCTTTTTTTTCATCATGTTACCTCTGACCGTACGCTGCTTGTCTAATCTTGTCCAATAGCTCAACAACACTTCTGATATCTACGGCAAGCTCGTTCAGGCCGGCGTCCATTAACTTGACATCAACCTGATCACTGAGCTGCTCAAGGTCACCAGCTGCGTCAGTAGCCGCTGTTTGTATCATACTAAACCACCCATCGTTCTTTAGCTCCGCAAGAGCTTGGGCGGCAACTTGAGGATCAAGTTGTTGCTCAGCCAAAATGCGAGCTTTCTCTTCCTTAATGATTCTTCGTAGTTGACGTTTTGTGATTTTCATCCCATACTCTCCGCTGCGAAAATCTTAAGGTCGTTAAGGTCACCGTCAAAGTGCCACAACAGTTCTTCTCGTTCATCTTCTTCGAACGCGAATTGCCAAGCGTCCGCAAGGTCATAGGCGATATCCTGCAGGTCGGTGTCTGGATTGTCAGCCATGTAATCAGACGCTGCGTCTTGTGCCCAATAGCGGAGTCTCTCGAGGAGATTGTCGATATCCAATCTTTCCCGATCAGCCTTGTAGGCAGCTGCCTGTTTTTTCATCTTACGGTTGTAGGCTTTTTCACGAGTCTCGTTGTCAAGGCGTATAAACTCATTCTGGTCTAGCTCAAATCCTTGATTACCGGCAGCATCAAGACCCACGTCTTTAGGGCTCAACCCAAGCCGCTTTACCAGGTCAGGCCAGGCTTTTTCAGGAAGATCTGCCATGCTGTCGCTACTATCATCAGAAAAGCGCATAACTTCGCCAGTGTCTCTATCAACAACATCAATCGCTTCTCGGATAATTCTTCTAAGTTGTCTCTTTGTGATTCTCATGCCGCCCCCAGACCACTACATTTCTTCGTCGACGTCGTTGGCAATCTCTCTCAGAATCTCTGCAATTAACGCCGGATCACCCTCATCGCTCTCTAGAAAGTCTGTGACAATCTGGTCGATCGCGGACCGTGCGCGGCGCTCCTCGGGACCCGGTGAGTACTGTTCGTTAACAGCTCTGCCACGTGCAAGCTTAGCGCGCTCTTCCCGGATAATTCTTCTAAGTTGGTTCTTTGTGATTTTCATTCTGGAACTCCTAAGTCTAAATCATCGAAAATCTGACTGGGCTCAACAGGATGCGTAGGCAAGTGCTTATGTCCAGTCTCATTTTATTTTACGGTGGGCTCAGACCATGCAATCCCACCATGCTTTTAAATATAATGGACTCCGCGCAAAGTTAACGGAAGTCCACGGCTTCAATCACATTTTTTCTTTTCACTTCTCTGAACTCTTATTATTTTCGCTGCTAACGCATCCGGGCTTACGCGGTGGTATGATCCAAAGAGCTTATCGAGCGCTGGATATGATACTGAAAAGTTCGCCTTTGGAGCAACATAGTGGTGGCTCAGGTGGTGATGGGACTGGCGTGATGGAGAGCCAGCATGCGCCGAGATGTGATTGTAGGCATACACACAGAAGAAGCTGATCATCCCGGCTCCGAAAGCGGGGGCAGCGTAAAGTGCTGATGCTGTGAGTGCCCAGATCGCAGCATTCGCCCACCATGTGAAGAAAAATGCTCCGGGTTCGCCGGGACGAGCGTGATGCCGAGTGTGAATGGCAGCCCACTGTTTGAAAACTGGATAGCGTGCCAAGGGTCCGTGAAAGATCACCCTGTGGAAAAAATAAAAAAGGAGGGCGCTAATAGCGTGCCCTCCCACAAAGAGAAGTAACTGTAGTGTGAGTATCATTGATGAGTGTCCTAAGAAGAGTAGGGCGCGCCCTTATATCTAATATAGCACTCTCAGCAGTCTCTTATACAGGTTACGCGCAGTTTTTCTCCATTCTCTTTGGAAGATCTGTCGTGTGAACTCCAGGGATCAGGGCCGCGACTTCAACATCGCCCTGCAGGTTCAAGTGCAAGTCAGTGTCCAACCACTGTCGAGCTGCTCGAATCCCTTGTGGGAGCTCGATGTATTCGAACTCATAGGTCCCATCAGGGTTGCGGAAGATGGCTGTGTAAGGTACTGTGATACGCATTGCTGTTCTCCTTGGATAATATTAACGGATCGTGTAAGTGTGTACAGAGAGCATTCTAGACAATACCCCTCGCGAGCAAGATCTGCCGAGCCTCCACCAAACCCAGCTCTTCAAGCAAGTCGACAGCGAACTGTTCTGCAACGCGCTCAACAATCGTATTTTCGTGGATGTGCCCGAGCTCGTGAGCCTCGACGGCAAGCAAATGATCGGGTGTCAGACCCGTGTTGAGGATCCGACCGTCAATGACGGCAATAGGTGCCGGGACCTCAGGACCGAACACAGCAAAGCCGTTGGGACGAGGTCCGTCAAGCAGCCGAACAAGCTCGTTGTCGTCTCCCTCTTCGATCTCAATGACGAGCGTCTCGCCGTCAAGCGCGCTAGTTCTGATTTTCACTAATCACCTCCGTGCTTGGGTCCGAACTTGAGCAGATGGTGAGGAAGCTGGTGCTGAACATGACCTGGAACAGTGTTGACTTCTCCCCCTTTGCCCACTCATTGATCACAAGGCCCATCATATCCAGGTCATGATCGTACACAAGATCACCGGGTTTCATCATCGCCCATCTCCACTCTCTGCATCTGACTCTCAGGCCAGTGAATGATACCGTGATGCGGTGTCATGACCTCCCACCAGTCATCAATCTTCCAGGGTGCCATGATGACTCCCACAACAGCTGTGACTTCGACCCCCATGCCCCGAACACCGATCATGAGAACAACATCACCGACCTTCATGCCAGCACCAACCCAGAACGGGCAAGGCGAATGACCCGACCGTTGTCATAGAGGACATGAACGTCCTTGAGCGCGTCAATCTCGACAATGATGCCAGGGATTCCCTGGTACCACGTCTTCGCCTCGCAGTTGCAGGTGACGATGTCTCCGACGTTGAGCTCCATTAGTACACCTTGCTGAGGCTCAGGATCTCAGCCATCACGTCGTAAGTAACAGTTTCTTTCCGTGTACTACCCCAGGGAATGTCTGCCGCGTCTGCGAACTGGTACTTATTGACGAGGCGCCGCAGCTCCCGGCTCATCTTGCTCCACTTGCCGTTGCAATGCAGAGTGACAACACGACCTGTCGGGCTCCGCATCGTGAACCGGTTGCGCCAGTCAGAGCCGTCAAAAGAAACGTGAACCTCAGCAGTCTTCATCACCACCCCCTAGCGCCGCCGGGCGCGGGCGCGCCGGTCGTCACAGGGAACGCACTTGTCGAGATCATGCTCGGTGGTCCGAGCGCAGCACGGGCAGTAACGGTAGTTATACCCCTCATCGTTGTCAACCCACTCGCCACGCCGGCGAACCTGAACCCAATTGTAGTTGCAACGCATTGTCACCTCTTGTTTCGTGAGTGGGGTCCAATCCCCACCAACATCATTATAATACCATAGAGCGAGTGCGTTTTGCACGATTTTCAAAACTATGCCGGCGGTTTTGCCCAGTGCCGGAAGATGAATATCGGGTAGTAGTCATTGTAGTTGTCAGTCCCGAACTCAAGCCAGACGTGAGCGTCATCAACGTCGACCAACCGGTACCCTTGACACGCCTCGTTGTAGACGTCATCGCCCTTGTACAAGTCGTACTGTTCCAGCCGGACTCGCGCCAGAGGTTGAGTGAAGAAGATCCCGCGGCTCTGGTCGGGGCTGTACTCGATCACGCCCAGGCAGCTTCGGTACCCGTCTTGGGGATCCTCAAGGACCCTGAAGACAATGCCGTCAATCTTGAACTCATGCTCGGCACCGTCAGCACCGTAGTAATCAAACTCGCCGCCGACCAGCGCCAGGAAGTGGTCCCGGGTTTGGGTCACATAGGGATCCGGATCAAAGCGGTCAAACCCATCCTGTGATCGACCAGAGAAAAAGTCAAGTGAGTTGCGCGTCATCTACATCCTCCACATCGCACAAGTGTCGCCAGTACACCCAGCGTTCAGGTCGCATTTTCTGGTCAACAAAAAAGTAAACGAGAGCGGCGAGCGTCGACCGGTTTTCCTCAATGACAAGGCCAACACTCCCGTAACAAGCGCTGAACTCGTTGCAGTTAGCGACAAGCGTGCCCGGCGCAGGCCCGGTGGTATCATCATAGCGCGTCATCGCGCCCGACGGTCGAGGGTCACCCGCGCCGTGGGGTAGGCAGTCCAGCCCAGGTCGGCACCGGTGAGACCGGTGGCGGCGGTGCGGGGCAGAGTCAGGTTTTCGGTCTCAATGATGTTGAGGACGTACTTGACGCCGGTAACATCGCGGCCCCAGACGGCGGTGATCTTGTCGGTAACGATGATGTCCATGAGCACTCTCCAGTGTTGGGGGATCAGCCCCACCAACATCTATATTATACACTAAGTGGGTGCACCTTTGCACGATTGTCGAGCAATTACACCTTTAACACATATGTGTCAATGGCGGTCTCGGGCAGCTCTTCAGCAGGGTCCATGGCAAACCACGCCGCGTCGATCGTTGACCCGTCAAAATCGTACCCAAGCGTGTCCAGGTCTCGGGCATAGTGGGTCTCCACAAGCTCGCGCAACTCGTCGGTATAGTAGCTCCGGTAGTCTCGGTGGCGGCTGCTGTTGCTGGCGCGATCGCTCGCGAGCGTGGTCTCATTGGGTTCAATGCCCAGAAAGCCCAAGAGCTCTCGCGTTGCCTCCGTCAACCGCTCGTTCCTCAGCACATAGTCAACAGTGACCCGGGGTGGGCGTTTTGTCGTCAGTAACTGGTAGTGCAGCGACTGCTGCAACGTTGCGTGAGCCCAGGGAAACTCAGGATCTGTCAGGCGTTTGATGAAGCCGTCAAAACTTGAGATGCCGTGAACCGCGTTGGTGCAGTCCCAACCGACCGGGCCGGCTGGCAGCGCGCCCCAGCGAGCGGCACGCTCGCGGTCAGCGGGGTGGTCGTGGCTCCAGTGACTCACAAGCAGCTCGAACGGATTCCGGCAGATGCCGACTCGCGTGTAAATCTCCGGGCGGAGGAGGTTTGGGACGCGGTTACCCTCGGCATCGATGCCTTGCAGCGTTATAGCGACGTGCTCAGCTCCGCTTGTGATCCAGAACGGGACCTTCATCGTGCCCTCGACGGCCCACTCGACAGCGTTGTGATCGGCACTAGTAAATGCGGTACCCAGGTGCTCGTGCATGACTCTGTTGAACCAAGTCCCGCCTGTCTTGGGAACGTGAATGTGAAGTATGTGTTTTCTCTCTTTACTCATGTCGTGGACTCTCCTCAACGTGTCGGAGGTCATCGGCGTAATCCCAATCAATATCCCCCGAGTCCCACATGACTTCAACACCCTCAGGTGTGGTATCGTCAAGCACGGTCAGGACAACTCCTGTTCTCCGAGGACCCTCATTCATGAGGTGAGAAAGCGCATCATCTGCCCACTTGATGGCAACTATGTCTCCGGGAGCGAAAGGGGTTCTGGGGTGGAACCAGTGCTCTGAGAGGGGGTCGATTCTAGAGGCACGCTTACGGCGTGACGATTGAATCACATCACTCTCTTTATTAGTAGTAATCTTTTTCCGGGTTGTCACCGAGGAACTCCTGCCATTTCTTCTTTGCTTCTGTGGCTGTCCATCCAACCAATCTGGCTCTGATTGTTCTGTATTTGCCGTCGGTCTGGTCCCAAACTGCCACGCTCGGCTCCATCCGATCGTTGGGATAACATTCCTTGATCTCACCGGTGTGAGGCTTCTTGGACTCCATCCGGCCCTCTAAAACGAAGTGTGCGATGTCACCGGTGCGATAAACTTCTCCGGCCACTTCCATTTCCGTGATAGGGTTGTATGTAATCTTCGTGGGCGTTCGTCGAACTGGCTTACTCTTATCGGCACTTTTCTTTGAGGAAACGCTAGAAGTTTTTTTGCCCCTTGCTTTCGCCTTATATTCCGCGACGAGAGACTTACGTGCGCCCCGTGCCGATGCTTTCTTACTTGTTGGTTTGCTGCTTTCTTTGCTCATGGCTATACTATAAGCGTTTGGTCGAACAATTACACTACCGAATGTGCCTTCTGTAAAACCAGCAAACTGGCGTACGGTAGCTCGATCATGTCAGTGCCTCTCATTACAGTCGCGGTTGACGGACGTCCCTTCATAAAAGATATTTCATATACAGTACCAACTATAAGTTCAAGCTCTTTACTCGACCACGTCAGCTTATCATGAAACAAAACCATATCTCCGATTGAGGGCTGGGCAGGCACACAACCAACGACATTCCCGGGATCTATGGAGAGAGGAACGCACGCTTGTTTAGAAACGATATACCTTACTGGATTAGAAAACTGGCTGGATGTAGACTGCACAAACACGTCATCACAGCCTACGTGCAAAATGGTACATACTGTCACAGAGGTTGATACAAGACCGCTAGCGTCGACCTTACCATTCATTACGGCAACATAGTTACCCTTTACAAATAAAGTCTCTTCTTCCTTATTGTTTTTTCCGCTCACGGCGTTGTACCCTTTACAACAAAGTTATCTATAGATAAATAGAGCGAAAAAGTAAAAAGGGGAGCAAAGCCCCCCCATATACTCATATAAGAAATGTTGTTACGCTGCGCTGCGTAGTCGGTCTACAACTTCATGAGCTTCAGATGAAGATACCCAAAGAGGAGCTCCGGTCTCTAAAGCGTATGGGATGTACCACTTACGATACCATGGGCCGTAAGATCCACCTGTGTGCATATTGATTACAAGGTCAAGAGCTTCCTCGAATCGATGTGGAGCCCTATCCTGAACCATCTCAATAATAGAAGCTAGTCCTGTCTTCATCTGATCCAAGTGTGGCTCTGAAAACACAACGTCTGTACCGTCAGGATTGGTAACTCCGGCAGACTTTAGACGTCGATTAACATTCTCAGCATTAGAGTCAGAAAGAGTGGCTAGCACAATCTCTCGGCCGATGTGCCTTGCTGACTGTGGGTGCATATTCTTATAGTTGTTACGATACTGCTTCATAAGTTCTCCTATTTGATTGCTAGAACTATTTCTATAATAACTCTAGAAAGAGGAGTTTACAAAGCTACTTATTAAATTCTACGCCGCCGGCGGTGGCTAGAATTTCCTCTAAATTTCGAATGGCTGTTGACAAGCAACGAGCTACATCGGCCTGCTTCACCATCGCGGTGTGAGGGCTAGTCGCGCCGTCGAGCATCCGGATGTGATCGTTGATTAAATTTGCCCTTAAGTTTAGAAGAGCTTGTACGTCTTCTGATTGCATTCTTGCCATTTGAGGATCCCTCCTGATGTTGTATCCCTTACCCTCATATCATATTAAGGAAAAGCGTAACGTTAAGGCTTCAGAGCTATAACCTTTATGCCCTTCGACCTGACTTTCTCTTCAATCATTTCCGCCTCTCTACGAGTAAGTGGAACAGTTGATCGAAAGTCTGATATCACCACTAGAGTCTCTCCTGCCTTCATCTTATCCAATACCTTCCAGTAAGAGTACCATATTTCTGTTGCGCCTGACGGAGACACCTTGTCAAGTGATTGTCCAGAATAGCAGTCTTCAGACTTCGAAAGGTATATCCTCGAACCGGGTTTAAAAGAAACAGCGACTATATCAGACCATTTTCTCCAGCTACCCCACATCGAACCAGAGGCATCTATTAAGTAGACATCTGCTTGTACCTTTTCAATCATGGTTGTTAACCGGCTTGTTCGGTGAACTATCACATCGACCCTTCGGGAAGAAGGATCATGACCGTAACTAGCTTCCGCCCTAAAAATGATAGAACTAGCCTTCGGGTATCCCATGCCCGTTAGCGTTTGCCGTACTTCAGAGACTCTGTTTCTTACCAGCTTCTCATTATAATCGTGGGTACCGCAACTATCTGTGTATCCGATGAGTGTGATAGACGTACTAAAAGAATGCTTCTTGATCCAGTTCTCCAGACTTCTTTTCTGACTCTCTTTCGGGACATAACCTGCCTCTGAAAAATAGAGAGAATGTCTGCGGTCTGTGCCTGTGCCAAAGGTCGATTGCGAAGAGGATACCGGGCGAGAAACAGAGCACAAGCATTCATGGAGCTGGCATCTATCCTTCGCTGTACCAGCTGCTAACTGAAACCTTTCATCCCAGTCTGGTAGCTCATGCTTGTAGAGTATATACTCAGACGCCTTTTCATCAGCAGCGGTGCTACTGGATAGTAGAAATAGCGTAAGCAGGCCGGCAGCAAATTTCACTCTGCTTCCTGTGAGCTTCCCACGGCAAAACAGTCGGCAGATACCTCGACAAAGTCGCCACTGAAGTCTAGATTTTCACTAGTTATAACGCAAGTAGATCCCGGTACAATGACATTCGCAGACTGGAGGCTTTTGTGAGGTATCTTGTGATCGCCATGAGCTCGCGCTGTTTCCAAAACCCTGATCATCGTTTTGTCTGTCGAAGGCGTAGCCAAGTATTCACCAGACGTTTGTCGATCACCGGTTGAGCTTAGATAACTATAGGCTGAGGCGGCGTATAAAAGTACTATTCCACCAATCAGCCCGACCTTATACATATCATTTCTAATATCTAACATGGGACATTAACTCCAAAAAGTGTGATAAATAAGTCGCAGTTAATTATGGCACGCGGGTGGAAACGACACCAAGAATTTGATCTACTTCGGCATCTTCTGAGGAGTCTAGTTTTGCACGCATCTTTGCAATCCGGAGGGCAATCTTGAAAGCCTTTACGTCAAGCTTGTCCTTGTAATCTGCGTACAGCTCCTTCTCTGCCTCTGCTAGCTCACGCTTTTCAGACTCGAAAGCAAGTACTTTCTCTACGAACTCTGTAACAATTTCCTGATTAGCCATTTTTTAAGCTCCTTTTCTCTTTTTTATAAGACTTGATAATAGAGGGACTATTGGCGTTCACCCTCTTGATTCTTCCGTTAACTAAAACAAAGCATTCTAAACAATCAGCACCTGTATTCTCAGGCGCCAAAACATCTACGATCACCATTTTGTTGCCATATCTATCTTCTAGAATATCTCCAGTATTTAGAGAATGTTCGCTATTCATCTTCTCTTTTGTCCCCTGATGTACTCACCGTGTAGAACGGACAGGAAGAGCTCATGTACACACCCGGGTCGAAAGAATATCCGAAACCTAAGTGCGTAAGATCAGTCATATCTCGTGACATCGCCAGAGGTACAACATGAATCCCGCCTATCTCGCCAATGAGAGAACGTAGTTCAGCCTTCAGCTTTTCTATCTCTTCTTCCTCCTCTGTCTTCTTGAGCCGTTTGTACTCAAGAAGGTCCACAACTTCTCCCATGGCTAAAACTCCTTTAACTCCACTATTGATATTATACGAACAAAAATGTAAAGTACAAATTAATTGAAAGAAGAAGACCATGATAATAATTCAGGACTTATTTTCTTCAGATCCAACCTCACTTCATAGATTATAGATCCGAAACCTGCAATTTTCAAAGGTAGGCCAGATGACTTCACTCTTAGCTTTGTGTGTGAACTTGTTCTCGCGGGAATCTTTAGACTAATTGTTCCTGACAACGTCGGGACCTTTAACTCGCCACCCTTCAGCGCAATGTCAATAGGGACACTCACTTGTGTATGCAGGTCATCACCCTTAAGCTCAAACAGCTTATTCTTTAGTACTCCCGCAGTTATATGTAATTCCTGACCACCACCTAACTCGACGTTGAAGATTTCTCCTGGACGAACGCCACGAGGGACTCGAAAGTCGATCCTCTGACCATCCAAGTGGAAGCTTTTCATGGGCCTGCTGTTCAGCTCTTCCAGAGAGAAGTCTATTTTCACCTTTATAATGTAAGGTCGCGTCTTTTGATATCTTGTCCCGAACATCTCATCCCATGATCCCCACTGGCTTCCGCGGAAGAACTCTTCAAAGTCTCGGCTTCGCGGGTTTCCAGACTTCAACTCGTAGTCTTTCCTAGCTTGCGGATCACCTATCATGGAATAAGCTTCAGAGACTTTCTTAAATTGTTCTGATGCTTCGGGGGCTGTATTTCTGTCAGGATGGTACTTAAGGGCTAACTTTCGATATGACTTCTTTATCTCATCTTGTGATGCAGACTTTTGCACTCCTAAGACAGCGTACGGGTCCATCTTATCAGACCTCCTGATTAAGCCTTAGAAGTCTGGACAGAAGATTCTTGACTCGCAAGCTCCTCGCATCAGTCTTATTTTTAAGAAACTCCTCTAAAGACCTACACTTCTCATGTATGATTAGTCCTGTCGAGGTCATAAATCTGTAAGAATTTGGAATATCAGGTGATGTTATTATCAGCTCGTCGATGATCTGAATCAGACGAGATGGGTCATAGTACTCTCTCTGATGGTGTCTCATCAGGCTTGGTGATGGTGTGACCTTCAATCAAGTCTCCAGAATATATCGTGAACCTTAATATAAACTGACTCACACAACTTTAGCAGGGCCGCGGCAGGCTTACAGTAAGCCACAGCTAGACCAGACGTAAACCACAAAAAGCCAGCAGATATGCCCATTCCAGATAAAAAGTCGATCACCACACAAAGCAGTAAAAAAGAGCCCCAGAGAATTGTTGCGATAATTGCAAAAGAAACTGCGCTTATTAGGAAATCTCTCATTACACATACTCCTCGAGCTTGCTAATTGCAAATTTCTCAGCTGTCACGGTTGTGTTAGTTCTAGAGTCTAGTATTTTGTAAATCTCAAACTCCGTCTTACCCCCGTGGACATTCAGCCAAGAATATCTATCTATGTCAGTTATCAAGCCGATAGACCTTTCCTTGACTATCATGTCGTCGTAGTATTGAGTCACATACACAACTTCGCCAATTTTGTAGGATTCACTCACTGCTCCTCCGGCTTGATGTCTTGCAAGCTCAGCGACCTTGAAGAACCATCAGGTAACGTCACGACGTAATAATAAGCTTGGTAGCTAGCGATGGGGCGATGTTCGTAGTATACCGTGTGGGGTATAAGACGATCTACTGTCACTTGAGAACCCTGATACAAGAAAGTATCACCTGGCTCAAACATCTTCTCTTCATTTGGGATTCTGCCATACATACAGAGATTATAGCAGACGAAGAAATAGTTTACACTTTCATTCTGTCAATAACTGGCTTATACGAGAAACTAAGCTCTCTGTACAGCTTGACTAAAACGTCTTTGCAAATCCGGACCACCACTTCTCGGTTCGCAGATGAGCCCATGCTCTTCTCAACTTCTTTCTGGATCTCGTCTACAACAGACTTTGAGCTAAGGGATTTCTTGAGCTCTGAATCGAAAGCTTTCTTAAAAGCCTTATCGATCTCTTTACGGTTGGTGGCACCTTCGATCTCTTTCTTTATCATCCGCTTGATTTCAGACTTATCAGAGCCCGTTAACTCTTCATTGATTAGTGTGGCCTCACTAATGTACTCACGTATTAATGACTCATTCATAATTTCTCTGGCTGCTGACAATAGCTTGTCAAGCTGTGTCGTAGACATTCCTCTTGCTAGCGTCCCAAGCCTCTTAACAACGTCATTTCTTTCTCCGTCAGAAGCAAATTCTTTATCTGCCTTTGGCAAATCAAAGAGAGACAATTGGTTATCATCAACGTCACCTAATTTACCCATCGTCTCCTTAAAGAAATATGACGGTTCATAAACAGCGAGAGATGCTATCGGTGTTCCTTCAGAGTAGCTGCCTAAAAATTGTTCAGCCTTACCTGTAAGCCTTCCATCTGAGGTCGATAGTCCGGCTGAAGAGAGTGCACGAATGATAAGCTTTGTTGTAACTGTCTCGTCTTTAGACATTTTTTTGCCAGTAGCAGTTCCCACTAAAGAATCGTACGAGCTTAAAATGATTTCAACATTTTCAGGGGCAACATTTTTCTGGATGATGCTCCTTATTTTTTGACTAAGATCGTCAGACGATATTGGTGCTGTCACGTTTCCCCACCCAATAACACGAGAGTTTTCTTCCTCAGAGTAAATACAGCCAATATTTCCCAGCTTTGTTCCTGGCGGATTTTCTTTTATTGCAGAAAAAAGTGCTGACAACTTTATATTGGAGCTTTGAGTTGCTTGCTTGTAGTTAGTCGGCTTCGTTGGAGTCTTAAAACTCGTCTTCACAGAATATAGCACACCTTCTTTTCTCACGTCCCAAAAAGTCGCGACAGAGCCGTCGCTACCACCCTCGGAAGCAGCAGCAGCCTTCTTACCTTGAGCTGGAGCGTCAAAGCCCCAAGCGGTTAATAGCTGTTCGCCAATAGACTCCCAAGCGTCCCGCTTATCGATAGAAGTATAGATAGCGTTGTTAAGGTCAACTAGATCCTCAAGTCCTTCAGAGTCGCCTGCTTCCAACATATCCTTAGCTACAGACATAAGATCCATATCTTGCTTGATTGGACCAACCTCTGCTGAAGATCCCCCAAGCCTCATCACCTCTTCTCTTACTAAAGCTCTAATTTCTTCGAGCATGTCAGATTCAGACGTGTCAGCTTCAGCTTCTATCGCAGCGATCTGACCTTGCATGTTCTTCTTACTGGTATGACAGGCACGGTGCTTTTTCCCTTTCTTGTCAGTATAAGAAAGGACATAGTTTCCTTTGTCACCGTCTGACTGTGTGCACTTTTGCTTTCTTTTATTATAAGGCATAGCTTTCTTACTCTTCTTTTTTTCCTAAAATCTCGCTTAATAGCTTGAACTTAACAGTTGCTCTTTTCGAAGCAGGCGTCGAAAATGTAGCGGCAGTGCGCTTAATCTCAATATCAGAAGAACAATCACGAAGTTGAGCTTTCATTTCTTTCCGCCACAGCTTACGAAACCTCCGCTTAAGACGATGAGCCTCTTCTGGATCACATGTCTCAAGCAGCTTGGCAACCTCATCACCGGAGAAGGCAGGTAAAATACCCGCTTGTAGTGCCTTTAAGCTCAATTCAAGATCAACCATTCTTGCCTCTGTCAGTTCTTTGGTTACTGTTCATATGAATCTCACCTTGGATTATATTCGTTAGACACTAAGTTGTAGCCACAAAAAGCGACAAATCAACATTAGCAGAATTAGCGCTAGCCTTTACAGCTGTGATATCGTTGAATGACCCGAAAGAAACACCCGCTGATGACCCTGATAGAGCAAGGTCTGTTATCATCATACTCGTCTTAGGAAGCAATTTCTGGACTGACTTCGAGCCCTGCGAACCAGACAGCAGGGTGATCGAAACATAATTAGTATCATCTAGATTGGTAAGCCTCGCGTACTTAAAGCTATTGGTAGCATAAGTACCAGCAGCAGCTGAAGAGCTAAGAAGCAGAATATCTACCTCATATGTAGGTACCGTTAGAATTCTCTCATCGATTTGCTTAATATTAGCAAATGTGTGGTACGCCCTAGACCCCCTCTTGACTCCATTAAGCTCAATGTCTTCAAGTATCTGGACTTGTAGAGTAGCTGTACTGATTGTGCTCGCCATATCTCAATCTTCTCCACGTTGGTGTTCAAATCTAAATATTGAGTTAACGAGGTTTATTATCCCCTAGTTGTCAATATGCGTCGAACTCTCGCGAGCTCCAGCAGCAGACTGCTCAATAAACTCAGCCCTTGCCTGTAGCTCTCTCACAGAAAATGCTCCAGAATAAGATATACCACTACGAATTCCCTTATCAATCTCAAACAGCACAGCTCTTGCAGAACCTCTTAGTGGTACAGTCCTACTTACACCTTCATTTGATGAATATCGACCTCTCCAAGCAACTTGAGCCTCCGGGCTTGCCATACCCCTGTACACTTTCGTGGGCCTCTCTCCAGGGTTAACAATAACCTGTCCAGGGGTCTCGGTGGTTCCAGCCAGCATTCTACCAACCATTACTGCATCAGCACCTGCAGCCAACGCTTTCACCATATCTCCAGTGTTCTTAATACCACCATCAGCGATAAGCAAAGCATCCGACTCTGACAACGCGCAGTCCAGAACACTCTGTAATGTCGGTACACCGTGACCGGTCATAATCCTGGTACTACAGATGGAACCACCTCCGACACCAACACGGATAGAGTTGGCTCCAGCTTCCGCTAAATCATCAAAAGCCCGTAGGGTGGCAACGTTGCCTGCCATTATATGAGTATTTCTGTAAGTGCGACTAAGGTTTCGAATAGCATCAATTGCAGATCGGTGATGTCCATGAGCCACGTCCACACAAATCCCAACAGCTCCTGCATCGATAAGGGCTCCTGCTCTATCATAATAATCTCCTGTTATACCTACTGCAGCGAATATTTCAGCCTGATCAGTTACCTCCTTGACAACTGCGACCTGCTCTTCGATACTGCAGTATCTATGCATAACACCGCGAGCTCCAGCTTCGAATAAAACTCTAGCCATCTCTGCATTCATGATGGTATCCATTGGAGCTGCAAATACCGGCAGCTTCATGGATTCGTCTGTCATAATCTCAAGAGTGAGATCGATATCAGAACGTGAGTGAACGCCAGAATACTTCGGTACGAGTAAGACGTCGTCAAAAGATAGGGCTTTACGGAACAAGTTTTTCTCCTTTTGCTTGCGGCTTAAGCCATAACAAGTATAAGAAAATAACCGTGCTTGTTCACTAACTTCCGTAAAGGGCTGATACCAGAGAGTACTTCTTGGATTCCGACGTGGGAGAAGGTTCATCGTGAGTCAAGATGCTCCAGACATTTCTTGAGTTAACCCCTGCGGGCATACCAGCTGCAAAGGTTTCAAAATCTCCAGCTGCCATGGCGGCGCGCATTTTCGTACCGCTTACATCTGGTGAACCCTCCCCTCTCTCAAACCTTGTCGGGTCTTCTTCTGCCGCAAAAACCACTTGTCCCATTCGACACATAGGCTGCATGTATTTGTCTCTATTCACTTGCGGGTAGTTCTGCATCGTGTCTGTGGGATCTGAATAGATGACGTAGGTTTCCTCAGCGTCACCCGCTTCACACGCTTTCCCAATGGTGTCATAGACTTTACGAACAGGAGATCCTCCGTACTCTACCCGGACATTTGTAGGCATAATCTTCTCTAGCTCTTGCTTCCAGACTTGAAGCATGTCTACACCCAAGATAGACATTTCACCTTTCCTTTTCCTATCAGAGGTAGAAACGAAAAGCACAACTTCGTCATTATCGGCAGCTGCCTGCTCTACAAGATAATGATGTCCTGCGTGATACGGCTTTCCAGAGACAGGAATCAACCCGACCCTCTTTCCCTTATCGACGAAGGCTTGCTCATTCAAGATCAAGTCGTAAATCGAAGCTGATTCACTAGAAGAGAACGCAGCTCGACCATACGATTCCTCGACCGCACTACCAGAAGGCATACCTGCTCGCTTTGCTCTCCCAACCAATTGATTCATCATCGCAAATGATCCGGTAAGCTTCTTAAGTTCTCCCGATCCAGGTGGATATTCAAAGACGATACCCTCCATCGTACTATTAATCTGATTCTCGATGTCAGTCAACTTCTCAAGCTGGCGGTCGACCATCTTACCGACCTCCTCGTCACCTGATGTAGCTAGTCCCTCGAGGTAGTCAATGGCCCTAGAAAGCTCATTCCGTTGTCGGGCCAATTCCTTATCAGTATCAGAAACAAAGTAGCTCTCCATCCCTCTGAGGACTTCAATCGCAAAGTCAGTAATCGCTAATTCAAGCGGCTTCATGGCTGCACCAACCGCTTTCCTGGCGTTGGCTTTAGTTGCCAACTTCGAAACAACGCCCTGCTGTTCTTTCGTCAAACCTTTCTTGATGTCCCTAACAGACGCAGCGCCCTCACGCTCGAACGCAGCGTCCATCATCTGGTCGACCTTATTTTCTGGTATACCGGCCTGAATTGCCGTGGCTCTCAAGCGCAACTCTGCGAGATCCCCAAGTGTCGCAGACATCCCCACTGGCGAAGCAATCCTCTGGATCGCTGCTTGAACTTCCTTGAGCGCTGTCCCATCTGCTAGCCTCTGCAGCTGGGCGATTACAGGACCCTTCACTAGCCAAGCTTCACCATCGACATCAGACTCAGCTTCATCGACAGCAGAAACAAGCTGTTGAAATGCGGTGCGGGCGTCTGGATCATCGACGGGAGCGCCAGAAGAATCGAACGTTTGGAAGTTATGAAGTACCACGTTGCCGGCATCATACACGATCATGTTCGGATTGCCTGGGTACATGACTTCCATATTAACGTATCTCGTCCCATTGGCAAACAAGTCATTTAAAGTCGACTGGTCAAGGGATTTAATAGCTTGAGAGATTGCCTCGAACCCCTTAGTGAAAGCGCTCTCCGCGGGGTGACCCTTCCACTTAGCAGCAAACTCATTAGGAGTCATTCCACCCTTCTTTAGGTCCCCGCCATTACGGGCAGTGTTGATAGACCCGTCACTCTTCACTGTCAAAAACAGGTTTTGACCATCAACCTTTTCAGTCGCCGATATGTCAGCGTTTGCTACACTATCAAGAATAGTCGAAAGTTCATCAAACGTAAGTTCTAATGACTCATGAAGATGAGCCATGTGGCCGCCAAGTGCTCCCATTTTTTCTCCTGTTTCTAATCCTATGATGTAAGTATTATATCAAGCGTGGTTTAGTTTTGCACGATTGTTGAAGATATTTAAACACTAAAGCCAGGAGGATTTTAAGATGCCAATTACCAAAATTAGAGCCGGTGCCATCACTGAGGACACCCTAGAAGATAAAGATGGAGACACGAAGGTAGAAGTTGAACAGAACCCTAATGAAAATAAAATTAGATTCTCAACGAACGGTTCGGAAAGAGCTATCATCGACGATCATGGGAATGTAGGCATCGGTACCGAGACTCCGTCAGAGAAACTCACTATAAACGGAGTTGAAGGACAGAGTGACGAAACGTTCATTAGATTTACCGAAGATGATAGTGATCGAGCTCTGATTGGGATCAATTCATCAAATAATATCCTAATTGAAAACCTATACTCAAACAAACATATCGTTTTTAAAGCAAGTGACGCAGGAACTTCCCGTGAAGGATTGCGATTGGATGGTGCTGTTCCAGAGGTTGTCGTTAACCAAACATCAGACTCGCTAGTTAACTTTCGAGTTGAGTCAGACAACAACACACATATGCTTTATGTTGATGGTGCGAACGATAAAGTCGGAATTGGAACGTCAACGCCAACTGACGTGCTTCATGTAGAAGGTACTTCAAAACTTCAAGGTAATACATTTGTGACAGGAAGTTTTAGCGTCACTGGGTCTGTGCAAATAAAATCAGACTCATTAGTAAACCAGAAGGCAATTCAGCTCGACGGACTCTCTCCGTTTGATGAAGTAACTATTTCTGATGCTACAACAGACACTTCATTTAGTTCTGGCCAGGGCACTGACAAAGCATTCACTATTTCTATGTGGGTCAATCTAGAAGAGATAGACTACGATGGAACAAACGGGAAGCATGCAGGTGGGTTATATACAAAAAGGTCTACTTCACCTAATGATGGCGAAATTTATATTGGGGTTGGAAGCGGTCTGCTACAAATTATTTTATATGCAGACCCAGATCAAAACGGTGTTGGAACCTTTAGTACATCAAACAGGATAGCGGTAGCCCAAACCTCTGCAAATAGTAAATTTTTCCACGCAGAAAATACTTGGTTTCATCTTTGTGTTACTTACGATGGAAGCAAAGCGACGTCCGGAATAAGAGTTTATAAGAACTCACATCCAGTTGGGAATGGAAGTATTTATGAGGGAGGCGGTGGATCATCAATCAATAATGATTTGAACGTACCCAACCTAATATATTTCACAACACAAACCTCAACGAACTATTCCGGGATGCCTCAAACCTCAATACCAACAACTTTAGGCGGCATCGATGTTAACGACTCAACAAGTAATGCGCTCGCTGGTAAATTAGCAGATGTGTGTAGGTTTAATCGCGTACTTACTCCCACAGAAGTTCAAGAACTTTACAACGACGGAAATGTAAAGAACATGGAAGAGTACTCTGCATACAGTGATTTAGTCCACTGGTGGAAAATGGGAGACCACATTGACACCACAGGTCAAGATGGAATAAAAGATTATGTCGGAGGATATCATGGCACTTTAGGTGGTGATGCATCGATTGTGTCTGAAGCAACACTAGGAAGTGATGTGTCGAGTACTATTCATTTTAACACTTCCGGAAGTGTGGGAATTGGAACTAGCAACCCAAGTGCTGAACTAGATGTAAAAGGTAATTCTAGGTTTTTAGGAGATTTAGAGATTGATGGCAGAATTGCGATGCAAGCAACAAGTGATCCTAGCACTGTAACCAATTACGCTCACATTTACTCCAAAGACGTTGCTTCTTCTGCTGAAGTTTTTGTAAGAGACGAAGCAGGCAATGTTACGCAAATATCCCCTCACAACGAAGAAGGTGAGTGGCAGTATTTTTCTAGAAATGTCAAAACTGGTAAAGTTGTAAAAATCAATATGGAAAAAATGATCAGAAGACTAGAAGAAATCACCGGTGAATCATTCATGGAAGAATGGTACGAAGATCCCACCGCCTAGACGGGGAAGAACATTGACAGAAATATCCCTGTGCTGTTCCAAACAACGACCGCTGTCAGGAAGCCGTTCAATAGTTCCCACAGTGAATCTTTGAACCTGAATACCTTACCCAGTAGAATGACTAAAAATGTCAATGACAGCTTAAATACCAAGAGCCCGATAAGACCATAATTTTCTATAACAGCGTTACCGACAGGCATCAACTCTTGCCCGTCAGTCGAGATCAAGGTATGAGTTGTTAGATAATCGAGAAGATTTAAAATAACAAAAAAGACTTGGTGGCCTATCTGTCTATGTAACCCTGTCTCATACATTGCTGTGCTATTTCAGTCTTGAACCTCGTGGTTGACCAATTGTGGTCGCGCTTATGGTAATAAATATCACCTGCGAGAGACTTACCAGTGAATTCTTTCCCGAGGTAATCTGATCCTATCACTCTTACATGGTCTGGTACGCTCGACAAGACCTGTGTAAGCTCTTTCTCAGTGTTGTAATATAAGACTTCATCTACGTACTTTAGGGAAAGTAAGATCTCTGTTCGCTCATCCGCCGAAAGTATCGGCTTTGCCTTAAGTGGACGTTCGATTGTCGGATCAACGTGAAGAGCGACTATGAGCCAATCGCATGCGTTCTCTTTCGCATCTTTGAAAAAGCGAACGTACCCCGGATGGATCACGTCAAAATTACCGGCAATTATCCCTTTCCTCATGTATTTACTCCTTCAAAAAATGATTAAAACATCTCGGCTGATACATATCTGCACCGCCGACCTCGATACCGTGGTCAGATCTGCCTCCGATCTTTTCCGTGTAGTATGCATCCGCCCCGCATATAGAACAGACAGCTGGACAGACTTCTACCTTCGTGGCGTAAGGCAGCATGGCTGCAAGCTCCTTATATGGTGTGAAGTCAGAGGACAGCTGTAAAGACGACGCCAATATTGTGTGACCATTCTTAAATAGCTGAACCAAAGCATCACCGATGCCACCTATCATAAAAGCTTCATCAACAGCGATAACAGCCCTGTCTTTGTCAGACGCCTGATAGAAAAAGGGTTGTAATGTATCGTACATCGACTCGGAGTTAATCCGGGTCGCAGGTATTTTTGCACCCCAATGGGTAACCACTTCAGAAGCAGAATATCTTTCGTCAACAATAGGCTTAAAGACATGGATATCTCTGCCCTGGTATTTGTATCGGTCAATCGCGCTTAACAGCTTTGTTGTTTTGCCACCGAACATCGGACCAACAAAAATCACGAACTCATTCTTCACTTTTATCTCCAGTGTTGTTTCTCTTTCTCATCGCTGGAAGCGCTGTCCGGACCCAACCAATGCTATCCGCTATGGTTTCTGTAACGGGCGCTAGCTCTGCTAGCACTTCATTAGTCCTATCTAGCTGTGCTGATGTCGCCTGCGTAACAATCGCGTTTTTATCCATAGCTTCAGTAACATTTTTGATTTCATCGACGTATTTTTCTTGCCATTCTCTCAAAAACTCAACAGATGTTCGAAAACGTGACATCACTTCCCTTGTCTCCGTATTAATTCCCATCTCTAGATCTGTTATAAGAGTTTCGATAGCAGATACAAGCGCTGTGGTCTGCAACTGTGTGGAAGTTTCAGAGAACTTCTCTAAGCTCACCCTTACCTCTTCCAGATGCTCCACAATTTTAGCGGTGCTGTCAGCCTCAGATAAATCATTAGTAACGAAAATGAGATTAATGACCATGCTCGTGCCGAGGCCAACCACCGACGAACCAAACGCAATCTTCAAGCCCTCGATCAAAAAAGGAAGACTCTCAGAAGTGTTAGTAATGTCAAAGCCTATTAGACCCTGCCAAACGCCAAAAAAAGTCAGAAGAACCCCAGAAGTCGCGGCTCCATATGACATCTTCGAGGGGTCAATGAAAGAAAATACGCGATTTAAGGGTGGTATGAGCGGAACCAAGAATATCAATGGAAGAAAAGTGGTCCATGTGATGTGCTCAATCATCTAAAGCTTCTCCTATCTTTTCTAGAGCGATATGTGAATTGACAACGACTGTAAACTCTACTCTTCTTGACCTCACCACGTCTTCAGAGCCGTCAGGTGCCTTAATTGTTCTAGCAAAAGACATACCGTTAGCAGTAACATTCTCTATCACCCAATCCCTTTTGTCCATAGGGGTCAAGTTATAGCAGAAGATAAGCGTAGAGCGAGTCCTTTCTTGAGACAGTTTCATGTTGTTGAAATAAGACTCTTCGATGGTGGAATCAGACCATTCAGAAGAAGTATGACCTTGTATTTTGACCTCAGCCACATCTTCTGGGTATCTACGAAGCACTTCTATGTAATTTGTCCACAAGTCAGCAAGTATCTTTTCAAAAGCTGGCGTCAACCTGTCGCTACCCGGCTCGAATAAGATAGCAGGATTGTTAAAGCGTAAAGTCAGAGTTTCTCTGTCTAGCGTAGCGTGCCACTCTTCAAACTTATGAGAAAAAGCTTCATTCAAACTAGCGTATATCTCATACCTGCTGTCTGAGAAATCCGCCGTAATCTTGTGGATCTTCTTATTTTTCTCTTCTAGCTGCTCAGACTTGTTTTTCACTTGAGAGCTGTATGTAACGCTGATCAGCAAAAACACCATCATCAAGGCAGACATCATATCAGAGATATTTGCCCAAGGAATTTGCAAATTTCTGTTACTCAAGTCTAGACCCTTTTTGTAGATGGTAAGAGGGAACCGTGGTTCCCTCTCATGTCTTTTCAGACTAATTAACGGTTACTAGAAGCGAACTCTTTTCACCTCTGAACTTGTCTCATTATGTGAAAATATAATAGTGAAAAACAGCCAGTTAACTAGAGATCCCAATGTTTTTCATCTGTTCCCGGAACAAAGACATTAGCTCAGCAGACTTGGAATCATAATCTTCTCTAGAGCTCCAGCCCTTTTCTGGGTAAAGAATTGTTTCTTCAATACTATCGCAGTCCGGTACTGTAAAGCCTGTTGGTTCATGAACGAATGTAGCGCAGTCTCGTAACTCACCGGTATGAATCTTCTGGATAATCTCTCTCGTAGTAGATATCGGCATTCTTCTTCCCACTCCGTAAGAGCCTCCCGTCCAGCCAGTATTCACCAGCCAACACGAGGTGCCGTGTTTTACCAACTTTTCCCTTAAGATAGCAGCATACTCTCGAGGGTGCAGAGGCATGAAGGGAGCGCCAAAGCATGCAGAGAATGTTGCTTGCGGTTCTACGACACCAGCTTCAGTACCGGCTACTTTCGCGGTATAACCAAGCAAAAATTGTGTAACAGCCTCGTCAGGTGACAGTTTCATCACTGGAGGTAGCACACCAAATGCGTCACAGGTAAGCATGATAACGTTCTCAGGGTGTTCATTGACATACCCTTTATGATCAGCGCCGGGAACACTAGAACATGCGTATGAAGCTCTGCTGTTCTCGGTAAGAGTGCCGTCATCAAAATCCGGCATCAGGTCTTCATTAAAGGCAACATTCTCCAATATTGTTCCAGGCTTATTGCACGCATCCCAGATCTGGGGTTCAGCTTCTTTAGATAGTCGAATCGTCTTCGCATAGCAACCGCCTTCGAAATTAGTCAAGCCGCTATCGGTCCACCCATGCTCGTCGTCACCGATCAAAATGCGATTTTCGTCAGAAGAAAGAGTTGTCTTTCCTGTTCCTGACAGACCGAAGAAAACAGCAGGGTTCCTTCGCTCTTTGTCTACATTCACTGAGCAATGCATCGGCAAGTGGCCAGATTGAGGAAACTCGAAATTTAGTACCGAAAAAATACTCTTCTTGATCTCTCCCGAATAAAATGTCCCAGTGATCAGAATCGCTTTCTTCTTGAAAGATATTAGTACTTTAGCTTCTTCCTCTTTTTTTGGGAAGTGATAAATCCGCCATGGCTGCTGTGTTTTCCCGAATCCCACGACATCCGTAATGAACATGTTCCTGGCGAACAATGCGTGGTGAGCCATTTCCGTAAAAACGACAATGTCAGTTCTATGACCTGTATCTCTAACCGCTTGCAGCTCTTGACAAAATAAGGGAACTATTGTACCCTTATAATCTTGGAACGCAGAAAGCTCTTCCGCGAATTCATCTTCTGATATCCCTCTATTGGCAGACCAGTCAATTTTGTCCCTCGTAATCTCATCTATAGCGTAAGATTTAGCAGAAGGAGCTCGACCCTTGTAGGTGCCAGTCTCAGTACAGATAGCACCTGTCTTTAGCTTTACGCTCTCCCCCTTATTCACTGATATCTCAGCGAGAATTTTTGAGTCTGTGTTATAATGCATCATTAAGATGTTACCTCTTTTTCGAGATTAAGTATTCGATACTTCAAGCACTTCCCAGTCACCATCCCAGTTTGTGTACTTGACACGCTTGATTCCAGACTTACGAATCTCTGACTCACAAATGGAACAAGGCTTTGCCATCGTCGGATGATCACTACACTTGGTAAAGCGCATCACCTCAATCTCATCGCCAGGCTGAGCGAAACGTAGAACGTTCATTTCAGCATGCATATGGGATCCCCACGTACCGTCTTTATATTGGCGCTTGAACCGTGGGTGTGTCTTATTAGTATTTTCGCCGACCTTAACGACTCGACCATTCCTTCTCAGAATAGCTGCTAGATGGTAAGGACGACCATTGTTCATTGCTAGCTGCTTAGCTTGATAGTACACTTGGCACAGTTACCTCCTGGTTTTATATTAGATAATAGAAATGTCGGTGAAGATTTACATGGTTCATTTTAAATCCATCGACCGAGTCTCGGCGAACCCGTTCAAAGTATTTATTAGACTGTCCATGCCAAGATCTTCAGGTTTCCTGATCACCATGGAAAGATTTAGACTCTCTCTATCAGGCATACCAGCGCTTAAAGACACAAGCTTGACGTTATTTTCCTCGAGGCAAGTCTTGACGTCTTTCACGATCCCAGGTCTATCATCTAGAGTAATTTTAAGAGTGTGAGTTTTGTACGTCGTCAACAAGGCTTTCTCAACCTTATTAATAATTGTCAAGATCACAAACACGAGGACCGTCGTTATAGCCCCAAGCTCTAAATAGCCGCTACCGCACGCAATACCTACGATAGCAGTCGTCCAAAGTGAGCTAGCCGTTGTTAGCCCCTTAACAGTAACGCCCATCTTCATAATCGCGCCGGCGCCGAGAAAACCCACTCCGCTGACTACTTGAGCTACAATGCGACCAGGGTCAGACGGCAAGTCTGGATTTGACAGAAATTGAGAATATGATATGGATAGTATTGCAGCTAGCGCAGCCCCAGTGGAGAGGATCATGTGTGTCCTAAGACCAGCAGGTTGGCCATGCACTTCTCTCTCTAGTCCGATCATAGAACCGAGAGAGGCGGCTGCTAAAAGGTATATCGCTTGATCTAGTACTTCGGGCATCAATTCTTATATAGCTCCTGCTCTTGCTAACAAAATGGAGCCGCCGAGAGGACTCGAACCTCCGACAGATCGATTACAAATCGATGGCTCTACCAACTGAGCTACGGCGGCAAAAAGTGGGGGTAGAATCGGGAAGGCATAACCTTCTTCATTTAAACGCAAAAGAACAACTTTTCCAAAGTTACTTCATGCCAAGGGGCCTTGACATGTTTCACATACACAGCAAAAAGCTTCCCGAATGTCACCAGAAACCGCAGGACCCTAAGCTTCTGAAGCCTACCCCCGATAAGAAGGTATTAAACACTTTTGTTCATCAGTTTTTTCTATCCTTTAATCTATCTATAGGATTATAGGAAACCCCAAGATCATTTACACCGCGCTAACCACAAAAAAGCTTCACAATAAAAACAGCGTAAAGAATGATAACAAAAAAGCCAAAAACGTCAGGAAGTTCAGGTCGAAACTTCATACTTCACGTCCTGGATCTTCATCTTCTACGTCGGTGGGCGGTCCTGGGAACTTAGGCAGCTTGACCACGATCAGGGACAAAACTCCTATAATAATTACACCAAGACCTAGAATGAAAGTTGCTGTATCCATATCACACTCTCTTATAGAAACTGGCTGGGGCACTAGGACTCGAACCTAGAACCTGCGGAGTCAAAGGCCGCTGCGCTACCTATTGCGCCATACCCCAACAAAATAAAAAATAAACTGGTGCCTGAGGTGAGATTCGAACTCACACGCTCTTAAGAGCAAAGCATTTTGAGTGCTTCATGTCTACCATTCCATCACTCAGGCTAAAAATCTTCTTGTGTTTCGTCATCATGAATAATCGCTTGACCGAACTCTTCAGCTAGTCTCGCAAAGCGATGAGCTTCCTGTAGCGCATGATTTTCTCCAGTGCGAACAGCTACAGCCCACCACTTAGAGTACAGTTCAAAGTAATCTGGCATACCCGGCGAAGGCGCTGACAGTCTTGTAACTAACATAGTGGTGTTCCTTGAAGTAGAATGGTGGGCCCACAGGGACTCGAACCCTGAACCTGCGGATTACGTACCACTATAGCTTTCGCTACCACCGAAGTGTTTGTGGTCTGGACTATCCCTTCACCCACGTGGGGTGCTGCCCGTCTAGTCTCTACACCTTCTTCTTTCGAAGCTTGGCTCGGGATTGTCATCAGCATTACCTGTTAAGAGTTCCCCGAATTTGAGCAGTTATTCGACATCAGTTACCTGATGAAGCTCCCATTGAAAGTCCGATGCTCTACCTGTTGAGCTATAGGCCCTAAATTATATCAATATTTGAAATAGCGAAAAGTTTTGGTACTCCCAAGGGGAATCGAACCCCTACCGCAGCGGTGAAAACGCCGAATTCTTACCGTTAAACTATGGGAGCGAAAGATGGCTGGGAAGGTGGGATTCGAACCCACGACCGAGCGGTTAACAGCCGCGCACTCTACCACTGAGTTACTCCCCAATATGTGTTATGAATATGTCGGAATGATGTTACTACCAGGAGGGTGTTTCTCCTGGGTTCACATGTACTAGGTATAATGTACTATGGCGCCAGCGGCGTTGCAACGTCACCGAAACACCCAATGACGATTTTGTTGTTGATAAATATATCGATGATTGGTAGCTGAAGCGGGACTCGAACCCGCAAGGTCATGTGACCGGGAGATTTTCTTACCCTCTACAGTTTTCACTGCCAACCGAAGTTGTTTGTGGTCTGGACTTTCTCTTCACCTTCAGCATTACCTGTTAAGGGCTGGCCGTCAAGTCTCTACACCTTCCCTTTCGGGCTTGGCTCGGGATTGCCATCAGCTTTATCTGTTAAGGTTTCCCCGAATTTGACCAGATTCACTCATGGGATTTCTCCCAAGGTGCTCAATATTTGATCAAGTTTTTACCTTGATCCCGCGAAGTCTCCTGTGTATACCGATTCCACCATTCAGCCAAAATTGGTAGGGCTAGTAGGATTTGAACCTACAACCTGCCGGTTATGAGCCGGACGCTCTGACCTGATTGAGCTATAGCCCCGTATTTTGAAGTTGTGTGGTATTTCCACCAACTTTTACTTTTAGATTATATCTCCAAGGACCTGTGTTTACAAGACTTCAGCGATATATTTTTTGAAGAAAAAGTGATGAGGTTCCCAGCTTCCTCATCTAGACACAGCCTGTAAGGTCAGTACTTCGACCACGCTTACGCAACCACGAGCCAGCATCACCTGTTTCTCTCTGGTCTGTGTCCCCCACATAAATGGCGCGCTCACCAGGACTCGAACCTGGGACCCACGGCTTAGCTTACCACTATAGCTTTCGCTACCACCGAAGTGTTTGTGGTCTGGACTATCTCTCAACCATATCCCATTGGGACTTAGGCCACTCCCGTTTAGTCTCTACACCTTCCTCTTTCGAGGCTTGGCTCGGGATTGCCATTTTAAAGGTTTCCCCGAATTTGAGAGTGTACGCAACATACTGTTTCCAATATGAGGCTCCTATTGCTTAAAGGCCGTTGCTCTATCCAGCTGAGCTATGAGCGCATTCACAATAACTAAATGCTTTTCGCTATTAAGTTTTCAAAGGTCGCGGTGGTTAGTTTCCATCCCCACCAACATTTAGATTATATCACAGTGGCCGTTCGTTTACACGCTTTAGAAGATTATTTATGACTTCTTGTTTAGACTTAGGTGACGACTTTCATTCTTCGTCTTCCTTTGTATTATATAAACCACAATTACAAGCGTGCCAATCTTTATGCCAAGGGCAATCTAGTGGATGCTCAGATAGCCCTTGATAAGAGCTTTCCCTTTGAGGAATCCATTTGATTTTCCACTTGATCTTTGTTGGCGCAATCATAGGCTGTGCTGTTACCATTTGGTCTGCTGTTGGGATCCAACTGGAATAATCACACCGATTACAGCCAATAGCCCACCCTTCGTCTGGCGGGGTTAGTGCTGTTATCTGCAGGACACCCTCGTCACACTTGTGGCACCTCATCCTTCGTTCATCCGCTTGACCATACGCTCGGCTGCTTCTTTCGAGGCTGACCTCGCATAACAGACAGGTTCATCGGTCTTGCAAAATTTCTGCATCAAAAAAATTCCCCAGCCGTCGGGCTCGAGGGGTCTAACTTCCCACTTCATTCTTTGCTCTCCACTCTGTAAACTCCGTCTTCTTCGATAAGTACCTTTGGTGGACCGTGTCGGTCTGTCAAAACTTTCCACCACTCAGGGCTCGCAATCGAGCACTCTTGACCGAAGTGTTTCTTAAGCCACTGATGTCGAGCCCAGCCTCCCAGCCAGCTTGTCGGGCGAGGGACCCATATTGACTTGATCTTATTTCCGAGCGCATCGACATTGTGCGCTTCTATGAATTCGCAGCTACGAATCACTTATAGACCTTCCTGTAAGCGTCGACCACGACGTCTCCGTCACGCTCATATACTCTGAACTGTTCATATACATGAGGTCGCTCACGAGGGTCTGCCTGCAGGTTCTTCATCACGACTCGCTCTTCAGGGTCTTGGAGCTCTAACATTTTGATAAGATCTTTTACTTTCAAGCTGCACCTCCGATGTACTGCTTTGATGCTTCATACAACATGATATTCGCCGTCTGAGCGGTGTTCAAGCAAAAGCCTGGGCCTCTCATATCGATCTCTACGCAGTCGGCAACATGAATAATCTCTCCAGGGACTCCAGATGTTTCATGTCCGGTAAAGATGCATGTAAGACCCTCAAACATGAAATTATAATCACGAAGCTTTTCAGACTTTTCGCAAAGCTCAGCAGCTACGATCTTCACGTGGTTATCTGTACACCACTCGATAAATGAACGAGGACTCTTATGCTGAACAATCTCTACGAGATCGCACATTGATCCAGAAAGCTTCTTTAGCTCTGCGCGGTGGGGCACAGATCCGACAACATGGACCTCTTTCACGCCAAAACATGCAGCGGCACGCATCACGAAAGCAAGGTTTCCATCATGCTCGAAATTAACACAGCCGATAATGACTGGTAGATACTCTGCTGTCTTCTGCTTTTCAGCATACCTCTCTCTACGTGTCATTGAACGAGTAGAAGGAGGGAAATCATACGTAATCATCTTTAGTCCCAAGGGTGGCAATCACAAGGATAACAATCACAGACTTCACAGTTGACCTTTTCTACGTCAGAAACAAAAGCAAAAACAGGTATCGGTGCTGGCTCATCAGGATGCTGAACTAGCACTTCTAATCCAGTGTTCGAGCCGTCGGCATCAATCACCTCAAGTACTATACCTGTGACACCTACCCACTGGTCAGGTTGGTTAGGGCCATAGTACTTTGGTTTAAACTTGACAATATCACCCGTCTTAATACTAAGCATTCTTAAACTCTGTTACTATGTGAGGCTTGCCCACATCATCCGCATTTCTTGGTGGATAGAACTATGAGCGTCAACATCTTGCTGGATCTTCTTACGGAGAACTTTATGTAGTCCCGGATTCACCCTTAGCGCGCGAGGCATGATCTCATGTCGGATGAAGTTTCTATTAAACCTCGTGTCGTTGTTACTCTCATCGTAGTGATACACCACGTCTTTCCTGTCACACCAATCTTCAAAGACGGCTTTCCGGGTTTGCAGAAAGGGTCTCAAGTAATTGTCTCTCTTAGAAGGAATAAGCTTAGGGTTTCCATTCAAAGAGGTGAACAGCCATGTCTCAGCCACATCGTCAAGGTGATGACATGTGACTACAGGAAGACCACCGCAACTGTCACTAAAAAAAGAATAACGAGCTTGACGCCAGAAATCTTCAAGTGACTGTCCCGAATCAGGGGATTCATCAAGATGGCCTACCACCAATTCTAGATTGTGTAGATCACAATACTTCGTTACTACCCTCTCGGCGGCGGAGGCGCCGTGGGTGCCGTGATTAAAGTGGAGGACCTTGACCCTTCTATTCTGTCGCAAAAAGTCAAGGGCTGCCATAGAATCAGCCCCTCCAGAAACGGCAACTGCAATCTCAGAAGGAAGCTTAAAAGAAAGTCGGATCATTGATTCATTTCTCCGATTAAACATTTGGTAGGGCTAGTAGGATTTGAACCTACAACCTGCCGGTTATGAGCCGGTTGCTCTGACCTGATTGAGCTATAGCCCCTCATGATGATATAGTATAAAAGCGAGCTAATTTGTACAGAGAGAAAGTAGTCTAAATTCATTACCCTCTAAACAAACAGACTCTCCATCCGATGTTAAGAAGTGATGCATCTTTCTCTTGACGTCGTCAATGTGGATCGAAACTGGACCGACATAAAACAACGTAGATTTGAACCCACGCTCTCGAGCTTTCTTGTGATTCATCTCATGGGGAATCAGCCAGCCTACAGGGATATCTGATTTTGTCTTACGACTGACTGCAACATCCCACCCAAGAGCTTCAACAAAGTCTCCGGGCTGACACTCTTTAATTAGCATCTGACTCCCTTGATAAAGCGTCACCTATGACAACACAGACACCGCAATATAAAACCAGCAGCTTAATGGCTACTTTAGACATCTTGCGGTAAGCTGCTTGTCTAATGCTCATATGCTATTTTATGTTTGGGGATATCAGTTTACAAATTTAATCTAGGTCTGCTCTCATCAAGTCAGAAAAACTATGAAGCACTTCTGTGCCGTCAGGGTATCTGACTCTGGCTTTTCGAGCTACGGAAGGTGTACCCTCTGTCGAATAGTGCATGTGTTGAAGCGGCACATCTTCAATAGCAACGATCGTCCCTACTCTATTCATCTGCATAAAGTGGTACACTGGCATCCCAACTCTAAACTTGTTCATATCTACTCCTGTTCGGCTCTTTTCCAAATATAAGGCACCCAGGCGTAGTGTTTACGCGTCTTTAGGTAATCGAGATTTTGATCATTGTCATATGCTTCACGTTCAAACGGGTTCTCGTAATACGCGGTCTTACCGTCCCTGTATCTAAACAACCCTATGATATGAAACAGCCCGTACATCAGCCATTGAAACACAAAAAGCATCTCTAGCTGTTGGCGGTAATGTATCGTCTCATGATTCTTTGTCTTCTCGCTCATCACACCACGACAGACAACAAGGAATGCAAAAGAAAATGCATAGACATCGATGGGTGCGATCTTGGACAACCACACTGGGAGTCTGGAATTCTCTATAAAAATTGGAAACATACTTACTCTTCCTCTCTATTCCACTTACTGTGACTTAGCCACCTGCTGGCTATATCATCCGCTTGTGATAAATCAATAAGCTTCGCGCCAACTTGATTTTCTAAATAACCTCTGATTAAATCATCAACGCTGCGACCAGTTCTGGAAGCCTCAGCTCGGAAACCGATTAGGAACGCTGGTACCTCGCAAGCGCTAGTGAAATAATCGTAGTAAGAATCGCCTTCGGCTGGCGGGAGCCTAGCACAACTCGGTCTCTCAAAGGGGCCGCCTTCTTGGGTCAGGTGGTGTACCTCATGTGCGACAACATTGGCTAGCTCACGCTCAAGGGTCATTATCTCTTTAGTTGTAACCTGGAACCCGGGTCTTAAACTGATCGTAATCTCCACACTACCACTTTCCCCACCCCAGCCAGCATGAGCGTCGACGTTCCAACCCGGATGCGACTCTTCAAAGTCTACTGGCACGATCTCTACGTTTACTTCGAAAAAAGGTGTAGAATCATCATCGTAATTCTCAGCCCATGCATCAGAATCTATAGGGTACGGCCAACTATAGTCGAAGACTTCATCTACTTCAATCTCCTCGTCACCCATTTCATCAGGTAAGAGGCTCATGACATCGTTAATCACATCATCTATGACATCGTTATAATAGAAGTCGGCGTCTGAAAGTCTATATTCTGACTGCTCTTGTAAGTCAACTGCTTCACTAAGCTTAGGCATGTCGTTGAATACTCCATTTACAAAATCGCCGGCTTGAAGCCCATTTTTTTTGAACCATCCTCGGTTAACTTCTAGAGCACAGGAAGCAGGACCTGGCGAAACGACAGACTTTAAACTAAAGGGTTCCATTTCTTGTATGCTCATAATTTCGCCGGTGTCAGATATGAATGCAATATCAAGCGGGATCCCTGTATCTTTCATCCAGAATGATCGAGGCTCAGATGTGGGCCACCTGAACAGCATTCCAGAATTTTCTTCTAGATCTGCGGCGTACATAAGGCCTTTTGCTCTAGAAGCGTCATCATCCGCTGCATGGACTACAAGCGGGACGCCTTTTATCGAAACGTTCACTCGTGCTCTCCATAAATCGACATATAGCGTTCGCCTCGGTCACAGAGCATAGTAACAACAACACCTTCTGGGTTGTTTTTTTCTATCCAGGCTTCGCTAGCAACAATATTAGCACCAGCACTGATACCGACCAAAAGTCCTGATTCTTTCGCTAATCTTTCCGCTCTCTCTATTGCATCAGCAGTACGAACCTTTATGATCTCGTCCATATCATTGTCTAATGCTAGAAATTCTTTCCCATCAGCAATCCCTTGAATCCCATGAGGCGACTCTTCAGGCTGGACCATGATTACCTTGGCATCTACAGAGGAGTCCTTTAGAAACCTACGGACACCCTCTATAGTACCGCCTGTACCTGAACCGTGGATGAAGGCGGATAGCTTTAGGCCCCGAGATGATACGTCGTTGTAGATCTCTGGTCCTGTTGTAGTAAAATGACATTGAACGTTCTCTTTATTACTAAATTGCTTCGGCGACCACACATTATCATTACGAGCTATAAACTCATCGCGCATCTCTATCGCTCCAGTGAAGTCATCATCTGGAGCGTCAATTATTTCAGCTCCGTAAACACGCATCATCTGCTTTCTTTCTTCAGACATGTTACGAGGCATAAATATCACGCAGCGGAGGCCTAAAGAAGCAGCTACCATGCTTAAAGCTATGCCTGTGTTTCCACTAGTCGCATCGCAAAGCACAGTCTTGTCATTAATCTCGCCTCTTTTCAAGGCAGAACCCACAACGTAGGTTATCATCCTGTCCTTGACAGATCCAGAAGGGTTGTATGTCTCTAGCTTTGCGTACAAATGATCAGCTATTTTAACCAAGGGCGTGTTTCCGCATAGCACCATACATTCGTTCATACTTTCACCTTCAAAACTTCCAATATCTCGATTGGAGTAGCAATATATTCATTCCACAAAGACGTCCTTAGCTCACCGTCACAGGTTTCTAACTCGTAACAGATGTTATTGAAGTCTTCGCCAGGGTACTCTAGACGATAAAGATTACAAGCACGGCGGCCGGTATCAACAGCCATAGATTTTATGTCGCTTCTGAAGCCAGCCCGAACATTTCCCAAAAGCTTTATGATGATATTCGAATCGGGACGAAAAAACGGTCTCTCTGCGACTGTAAACGTTGATATATCAAACGCAGAACCAGAATCAATGGCTTTTTGAATCCTCTCAACACCTCTGATTGTTGTGTAGTGGAGAAGTTCTTTTGGGTTGTTGGTGGAACCGTACAATTGAGTAGTGAACTCATCATCCATCAGGACATATGGCTCTAGATCTCCTCGAGAGTAGAAATACGCAAATCGCAAGCGATTTATGTCCTTAAAGTAGTGACCAAACTCTTTCCTCAACCCCCAAAAGCGGTGATTGACAAAGTCCTCCACAAAATCAAGGACGTTCTTCTTTGTTAGAAGGTCCCATCTCTCGACCTCATCGTTTAGTTGGTATCCGAAATATCTCTCTACGATCGCTATGAGTCTTGGGTCTGTATACTGTCCACCTCTGGTATCGACACCTTCTTTCTGGAGTTCTAGGAGCATCTCAACAGCCAGCTGCCACTCGTCAAGAGTAAAGAAACTAGAGTCTGGTTTCACATAACCGCGTACTTTCTCTTTGGACTCTAGAAGACACTCACGTACGTAGGTTCTTATTGTAGATTCGTTCACAAGACAATCCTTAAGATCAAACAACAATAATAAATATGCGGACCAGGTGGAGGATTACAGGTTAAACTGTATCAGTGATGCTTGTGACTGTATACTTTCTTCTTGTATACTTTTTTGTGTGGATGGGTCTTATATTTCTTGTAACCCTTGTGCTTCTTATGCTTGTGATAGGAAGGTCCATGTTTCACAACTCTATAGCTGCTTTTGTGGTGGTGACTGTAACCATGGTGATAGCCAGGACCGTACACAGTCACAATCTTTTTTGCGGGCACATACACGTACTCGTACTCACAGTCATCATAAACATAGTATGGTGAGTGAAACGTGGCGGCGCAGCCTACAGTCGAAAAAAATAAAACAGACAAAAACGCGATGTATTTCATACTTTACTTACCTCCTTTCTCTAGTAGTAATCGTCATAAACACATTCTTCAATTACGAACTCCCATTCGCAAATATCTTCCCAAAAGCAAGATTCATGAGAGCATCCAGCATAGTCACCATTGAGGTATTCCCAAGTGCAACAATAGCCAACTTCGTACCCATAGTCAGTACATGTAACAGGCTGATGATAGAAAGGTGCCTCTAGGGTTTCAAAATACGGATCACAGCTCGTGTATGTATACGTCTCTACTACGGTAACTTGCTCTTCAATTACCTGTGGTACGTCGGTCGATTCTTCTACCACAACAACAGGGGGCTCGTGATGATGAGCCGGGTAGTATACAACGGGAGCTGCTCCGAATTCACACCCGCCTAAGAGCAACCCACAGACTATAGTTACAACTGCTTTTTTCATGCTTAACCTCCTTACAAACATATAGTAGGGAGAACCGTAAATTAGATCATGAAATAGTACTGGTTTTCGGTTACAATCTAAAATTTAATTTTTAGTCACCTGGAACGCGTTTCTACAAACTCGGAGACCCAAGAATAATCTTGGTAGATGACTTTGCTCCGAACTTCTTGGTATACCACCCGTTCACGCTCTTAAAAAGGGCTGGAGCATTCGGGTCAGGATGAGCTCCGTGAAAGATAATATCATCCCCAGCAAGTAACTGCATTACTACAGCTTCATCCTCGACTGCTGGCGCACCACGCTTAAGCATCGCATAAGCGGGCTTGCCGCTAACTTCACCCCACCAGTTCGAGCCAGAGCCAATAGAGCCGCCAGCTCTCAACTCAGAAGATTTGTCTTTGTAAGCGTTAGCTGCTGCAGCTGTACCATCATTCGCGGCGGCGCCCATCTTCGTACCACCGATATCAGGCTTCGCAAATAAAGCGACGTCAGGTTCAGGATCTTCGTCGATGTCTGCAACTACCCAGAACCTGTACCTTTCAAGGTCGGACGGCTTCTTGACTTTAAAGTGACCACCAATTGGAGCGTATGTCGACTGCAGCATATCATAAAGGTCGTCAACGATAACAGATCTCATAGGGTCTCCTGCCTCAACAGAAACCCATTCACCCTTTGGTAAAGAGGCTTCAGGAGCGGGTTGCTCTATTTGCTCAAGAATTATTTGTCTTATAAACTGTCTTAGAACGTCCATTGTACTACCTTTAGTGTTAAGTATTCCTGTTATCTTCTACTTTTCATCTTTTCGACTTGTGTATAAAGCTTACTCATGAACTTACGAGTTGATTTATCGTCGGGCCCAAGAACCTCGATATAGTGCTTAACAGCGTTGGGCAGTCTATCATCAGACAGATCAACCTTTTTACTGAGTATTGCGTCAATCTCTTTAGCGGAGTATACAGCGATCAAGTCTTCGGCGGCATCGTGAGCGTGAGCATCGATCTCTATATGAGAACTCAAGTACTTCTTCTGCCACTCCGGATCATCCGCGGAGCCCGGCGGAATCTGGCGGGGATCTTTCAGCATTTCCTCAAAAGCGGCGGTGTCATCCAGCCCCTTATGGGCAGCCTGTTTTTTCATCTGTCGATAATGTACTAGCTCGTGTCTCACTGTTGCTGTAATATGACGGACTAGCTCACTGGTGTTCAGAGCTTGAGAAATGTTGTCTTCATCCTCTGATGTCATCATCTCTATGTCAATAGTGCTTCTTCCCGGGCGTTCTTTTGAGACGTACCACTTCGCGTCGATGAGCCATCTATTAGGCCAAGCAGGATGCTCGGGATGTAGAGACATTCCCATCAGATCATCTGTATCGTGTGACCTAACCAATATGTCCATGTCTAGACCAACCTCTTCCATAGCCCCTTCTAGAGCCTCAGAAAGAGCCTCTGCGGCAGGAGTAGCCATGACCCCTCCTGCCTTAGACTCATAGTAGTCTATATCATCTTGAGAATTCGGCTCTTCCCAAAAATTTGAAGAAGACACAGCGGCATCGATTGCAGTGAAGTATTCCTGAGGAAGAGCTGTTACCTCGCTTAATACCTCTTTTATGTATTCACGAAGTAGATTCATTCCTTCAACATCCCTCGTTTCCGCAACTCATCTATAACGGGCGTACCTGACTTCCTGTATACCTTACTGAGCGGTGATCTATCAAAGTGGTAACTTTCTGCATCCAGCATGGCAGACTTCTGATTGCAATTGTCTCCACCGTCAGGGGTCAACATATTGTTTTCATCATCTAGCTGGGCGATTGTTACATCAGGTCTATTCTTTTCGTAGTAAGACCAAACGTTTTTTGCATCTCCTGAAACTTCTTCGCGATCTGGTGCAAGTCCGCCTGTTGCTTCAATGGCGATATCATATGCTAAAGGACCGTAACTTCTTTCCGCTTCAGAGTAAGATACTATTTTCGCGCCCGAACACTCACCTTTGGACCAAACTCCCGGTGTTTCGAATTGGACAAACGCGACATTGTGTCCATCAATAATAACTCTTGCAGCGTTCTTGCTAATTCTAACATATCCCCCGTCCGCTTCGAGTCTATCAACCATTGACATGATCTTGGGATCAACAGATTCTTTCAGTAGCTCTCTTATGTATTCGCGTAGTAGTTTCATAATCCTTGGCTCTGCTCCCATGCTTTGATTTTTGACATTGTGCCGCCATAATCACTTCTGAGCATCTCTCTTACTTTATAGTTATCTCGCCAATCGTATTCGAAGCTGCCCCTGTCTACATCTTTATACTTCGATATCGCAGATGGTGGAACTGCATCTGTTGAGAATACGGCACCCTTACCCATCTCAAAATCTGGATCTGCCATTACTTTACCGACAGCAGATCCGTCAATCTCTAAAACAACTGGGGTTTCTGACTTACCGATTGTTTGAGAGGCGCCCTTCTCGTACTCTGCTTCGTCTTCTAAGACATCCCTAACAAAGGAAAGCCTATGCATAATCTTTGCAGTCTTCGAAGCTCTAGCGAGGGCAGTCTGTGCATCTGTGAACATGAATATTCTGCCAGGGTAACTTCTCCCTGCTGCACCCATCATATCACCTGCTTTTCCAGCCTTGCCTCGCCGTCTAGCTGACTGAGGTTCTAAACCTTGCGAGAGAATCGTCTCAGCTGTCACAGGATCTGTTACATGATATAGTTTCGCTGGTTTCTCGACTTCGTCTGTCTCCAGATCCATCAGCCCGACTTTGAGCATTGCGATATTGCTATTCATGGCGAGTTGGTCTCTTGCCACATGTAATCCAAAATTAGCAGCCCACTTATCGATCTCATCAACGACAGCGTCTAAATCAGCGTCAGAGAATTTAGTGGCAGGCTTATCGTAGGAGAAGTCACCATATCCGATGGTAAAGCTAGCCAATCTCTGGGGACCCCTATCTGCCACCGTCCTCTGCTCTATCTCGAAAGGCTTACGTTTCCCTCCTGCCGGCATCTCTACTTCTTCGCCAAACCCAGGAAATTTTTTACGTAAAATATCAGACAGTTCTGCCCATGGAAGTTCAGAGGACTTGACTTCTTTTAACAGCAGCTCTCTTATGTACTCGCGGAGTAGGTTCATTAGTTTGTCCTCACGAATATCAGTTGGCCTGAGCTAGCACCGAACTGTTGTCCCAGTGAACTCCATACACGGCCCGCATCAGCTGAGGTGGAACCGGCAGAATCGCATGCGTCCGAACCGATAAACACACCACCGCTAGACCTTGCGTATTGAATTGCCTGGTCAATGGCTGCCTGATATATCAACTTACCGTAACCTTTCCCTCTGTCAGCTTCGTTGGGGATCCAGACGTTATTCGTAACGTACATCTTTGGTGACCAGCTCCACTTGCTTGTCGCCTCGTGCCGTTCTTTGGCTTCAATGTACTCTGGAGATTGTTCAAGTTCCATAACATTTTCTTGGCAGTTCGAGTACCTACGAGTTGAGTTGACCTCTGCATAACCAACCATTCTACCGTCCACGCTGAAATTCACTCTGAAGTAATCTTCAGTTGACCCTCTGTGTAGAGAAACAGTAGTAGATTCCTCGGTCAGTAACTCTCTTATGTATTCGCGAAGCAGGTTCATCTCCAAGGCCCCGCTTGCCCTGACTTAGTACAATTGATTATAGCTTCTTCAGCAGTGTATTCTTCATAAGCTTCAGGTTGGAAGTTATCGTAGTACACAGCTTTTGGAATCCCTTCTGGCTTTGTTACGTGTGTTTGCCAGTCGAATATCATGTCACCCTTTTCAACCCAAGCATGCTCATATGACTCATCATTCCATTTGTTCGTCACTTTTCCGTGGACCACCTTGAACTTGTCTAGATCATCCCACTCTTCATCAGATGACTGTTGAGCCATCTTGATCGCATGGGGATAACATTGGCCAATGGCGATAGTCTTTTCAGTAAGCAAAGCCCTTACGTACTCGCGCAGTAGATTCATCACACTGTCCTATTATCTATCAACATGCCGCGCTTGATCAGTTCATCAATAACGGGAGTACCTGACTTGCTGTATATCTTGCTGAGGGAAGATGTATGCCACTTGTCCTTCAGCATGTCGTGCGCTGGAACTTGGCTGCAATCATCGTTGGGATTGTCGGGGGTGATCTGTGGTTCTTCGTAGTCAGGTAAGATATCCAGCTGGCGAACAATAACATCAGAACGAGAGTTCATGTATCTATCCCACACTGCCTCTGCCTCACCGGATACTTCGAATCTATCGGGCATTAAACCGCCTGATGCTTCGATCGCAACATCATATAACAGCGGCCCGAATCCACCATCAGCTTCAGACCAACCTACGCTTTGTCCGCCTGAGCAATTGCCATGATCGCTGAACTTTGGTTTTCTCCATTCAACCGAACCTATTGCGTTTTTGCCGTCCAGTCGTAGAGGTTTGTCACCGGGTTCAACCAACCTGACAGATCCTCCCTGCTTTGGGACCACAAACAGTCTGACTTTGTAACCTGCAGCTTCAGCTCTGTCAATCATTGACATGATCTTGGGGTCAACAGATTCTTTCAGTAGCTCTCTTATGTATTCGCGCAATAGTTTCATACCAGTTGTGTCCTCAACTTTATATTGGGATATTTCACAGCTAGCGCTTGCACAGCCGCTATATTTTTATCAGAGTCATCGACAAAATACACATCGTCATAACCGCTATTTATCTTGTCTTCAATCCATCGCGCCTTAAATTGTGGGTCGGATTCACCAAGCGTTACAATCTCAATGTCGTTTACGTTGAGACCAATGTCTTGTAAAAAGTTAATGATGCCCTGTCGAGCAACTTCAGCACGAGCAGTTAAGATCACAGCTTTGCGACCGTCTGTACCTGCTCCCAAAACGCGGCGGAGGATATTCATGTAGTCTTTGATTTCTCGAGGGTTCATTAACTCGCCGCCGAACTCGCTGTAATCGAACTCATCGCCGGGTTCAGGTATGTATATGGCCCACTCTCCAGGAGTCTGCTTTATCTGCTCACCCGTCGCTTTAGTAAGTATAATCATGGAATCAGTGACAGCAAGTGTGTCATCAAAATCGAAGACACGCAGCTTGTTCTCACTCAAGATTTCCCTTATATACTCACGAAGTAGTCTCATTGTTCTTCCAACATCCCTCGTCGTCGCAGCTCATCCATGACTGGCGTTCCAATCTTAGAGTACATTTTTGTAAGTGGTGAGCTAACCGAAAATCCATCTGGATGATCACAGTTGTCTTCTCTTTCTGGGGTGAGCTCGTTTTTCAGGTTGTCAAGTTGTTGGATTATCACGTCAGGTCGCTTCTTCATGTAATGTTTCCACACATTTCTTGCGTCTTTCGAAACCTCCAGCCTGTCAGACATTAGACCACCCGAAGCTTCGATCGCAACGTCATAAGCTAATGGACCCATCCCGAATTCTTTGGCGCCGGAAACTGATACTTCCTTGGCGCCAGAACAAGGTTGCCCATGTGCTCCCGGACTTGGGTTCCAAGATATACCTGCTACCCTGTTTGCTGGACCAATATAGCCCTCATACCAGTCTGAAACATCGATATTAGGGTCGTACACAGCCGTATAACCACTCCTAACAACGACCTTGAAGCCAGCCTTTTCTGCACGATCGATCATTGACATGATCTTGGGATCAACAGATTCTTTCAGCAGCTCTCTTATGTATTCGCGAAGTAGTCTCATCAATAATTCACAGCCCCGATTACTTCTGCATTAGGGTACTTCTCGGCCATCTTGTCTTTAAGATGCCCGATCTCTTTTCTCATCATCTTGCCGAAGTGAACGTACCCACCGTCTGGATCGACGTACCTCTCAAAGAATTCATCTATGAGTTTACTGGCAACGCCTTGACCTGTTGAATCACCCCGGGTCTTCATGTAGTCAATGTACCACATGTCCTTTCCTTCTGCAGTTTTACCGTAGTGGTGATAGTCAAGAAAGCCGATAACACAAACATTCGAAACTCCTGGGATTAGCTCACCTTTTCGTGGCTTCTTCAGACGCCGGCCGGTTTTTCCATATCTTTCCATCCTCTGATATTCCGTGAAATATGTGTCATGACCTTCTGGCGGTTCGGTGACTGATGTATCACAATATGCCAAGCGCTTCACGTTACGTGATCTATTATAGGTTAAGGGCGAATCAAGCTCATGGAACTCAACACCCTCATTTAGGATCTCTTTGATGTATTCACGAAGAAGGCTCATTGTCTTTCCTTTTTCCTCTAATCTTTACCCATGCACCCCACATCAGTGGTACTGCTAGCCAGTGTAAACAAAGGAGCCAAGCTGCTGGAACACCTGCGTAAAACACAGGGTGGACGTATGTTCCTAAAACGGTAAAGAGGATCGGGAAAAGTACATCCTCGATAATCTCCCACGCTAGAAATATAACAACAAACGCGAGACCGTTTTCTTTCAGGAAACGTTTAAGATTTTCTAGGGAGAAATGTTCTAGTTTGTGGCTTAATCGATGTTTGAGCCATGATAACAGCTTCATAGACTCACCTCGTACGTCGGCAGATCAGACATAAAATTCTGCTTTCTCATTACTGTAATAACTGCAAAATCGTCAGGACCCTTCTGCATATTCAGAGCGCCAACAATATTCAGCGGGTCACCTTTCCCTGTTTTCGCGGCGATCAAGAACCGCTCGTTGTTCCTGAGTTCGCCATTGGCATAGTCGTTTATGATGTTACCAATTGCAGCGTCAATAGCTCTCTGGATGGAATCACCCGATATCTTGAATCCGCGGCCGGAAGAATCCTTATGTCGGTGCTGACGCTCTCTAGAGTGCTGAGTGGCTCTGTAGTCTAGATCTTCTAAGTCTATACGAATCTTCATGTTATTGACTTTGACAATCCGAGACTGGCCGTCTGCTGACCCGTAACTGGCTTGCTCAGATAAAAGCTCTCTTACGTATTCACGAAGTGTACTTTCGGCAGTCACTTTGTGTGTAAAACGCTTGAACGCTGGATTTAACGTATCCATAACAAATTTCGCTCCTCCGTAAAGAGCTGTAAGGGTGTCCCAGACTTTTTTAACACCACCTGATATCGCAGACCCTAAAACAGACGTAGCTAGACCCTTAAGCTTCTCTTTTATAAATTCACCGGCTTTCTCTACTATCTGCTCTTTCAGCCAGCTCAAAAGACCCTTTACAGCCTCCTTGGCTTTCTCCAGTTTATCGCCTGCGGCCTCAGCAGCTCCTTCCGCTGCTGCTTTGATTATGTCAAAAGCTGGTACCACTTCTCCAATCTTCTTTTGACCTTCTTCGATCAGCTCACCGATCTCGTTCCAGATGTATTTCATGGATAATGCTAAGCTCATCGCTCCCACAGCTTTCTTCCACCCATCTAGACCATTCACTTTTTCTAAGATCTTATTGAGGCTTGTAAGCAAGCCGTCTGCAAACTTTATGAACGTCGGAAACTTGTCCGCCCCCAACTCAGTAAGCTTCTCCTTGACCATCTTAAGAAAAGACCCTATCGGTCTAATCATCTTGTTAAGTACCATCTTATTGAGGGCCGCCACAAACGATCCAATGAGGTCAGGTTTAGTGATTATCTGCTTAAGAGATTTACCGAATAATAGAGCGTCATCCTTCAGTCTCTTTAAACCGTCAAAGAAGCCCTCAAGAAGCAAGTGCTCTCGAATAATCCTTGACTGTAGCTCTGGAGTATAGTACTCATACGACTCGTACAGAGGGACTTTAATCCCTAAAACTTCAGTGATATAGCTTCTATCCCTTATCACAGGATTGTACTTACTGTATTCTAGCAGTAGACTCATTTATACTCCTCAGCATGACCTTCCTTGAGAAGCCAATCATTGACGCACTCGTCTTCAAGCCAGATCTCTCCGAGCCATCGGCCGAATTTACCCTTCTTATCCTTTTCAGTTTTGATCTTTACCCACTTGTTTCCGATTTTGTCTCGTAAAGCGTCTCTAGATTTTAGACCTTCCGTGCGCTGTTCTCCACGAACTTCTGGAGCATTAATGCGGACGAGGCGGATCTTTTGAGCTTTGAGCACAACTGACCACCCGAGATCGACGTCAACTGTGACCGTATCCCCATCGTACACTTTCCTAACGAACGCTCGATATGTGTAAAGCTCCGGGCTAGTAGACATTTGTTATCCCATCATTGCTGCGGCCATTGCATTGTTGGCCTTTTTCTTTGATTTGTAGCAAGCACGAGCCTTCATCCTGATTTTGCCTGACTTGGTTCGCTGGACACTTCCGACCTTCTTACCCTTATATTTCTTGGGGTTGTTTTCTTTCTCTGCCTTGGTCAGCTTGTCATCGACATAAGCACACCACTCGTCTCCGCGCTTGCGGACGTCTTCATCAAGCTCGAGAGCTTCACGGATAATGTCTCTAAGTTGTCGTCTTGTGATTCTCATTGTCTTTTATCCGCTATATCCGTAACGCCTTGAGTCTCTCATCTTTTTGTATTGTTCTTCTTCTTTGTCTTTTTTCTGTCGCTCAAGACTAGAGACCGTCATCGAACCTGTCGAGCTGATCAAAGACTTGGCGACTGCATCAACCAGCATAGTAATAATGCTATTCCGCCTTTTATCATCAAGCCCCTTCATCCTCTCAGCTTTTTTCTGTAGTTCATCCACAAGAACTTCAGCCCACTCTTCTATCGATGGTCTAAATCTTGTGATGTCACTAACTGTTGCCACAGACATCCGCTCTATGAGCAATCCCCTAACTTGTTCCTTTAAAACCGCTGTTTCAATCAGCTGCTTCAAATGTGTTTTTGTAACTTTCATTTCTTTGCCTTCGATTTCTTAACAACAGCCCAAGACTTAGAGGGAGTCGCTGAATTGACTCTTGCCATGGCCCACTGATGTGCAGTCATTCCTTTTCGAGACCCGCTGCTATAATAAGCGCCGAGACCCTTCCTGTATTCCTGTTTGACAGATCCAAGAGTGTATCCCTTTTCTTTCGCTTTTTTCTCCAAAGCCTTTTCTGTCTTCTTAGACATTTTCGTCTTCTTCTCAGAAAGAAGAAGCTCTTCCACAAAAGCTCTTAAAACTGCATCGTCGTTATCGATTGACTCTTTCTTGGTATCGGAACGAGGAGTGTTTTCGAACCCTTTCTTTTCTCTTTGTTGCTTTTCCATGCGGTCCCGGCGGGCATATGCTCTTTTCTCAAGCTCATCAGCTTGCTTTGATTTTCCGTCCTTACGAAGTTGCTTTGCTTTCTCTAGATCCTTCTTGGTCTGGTCAAGCTGTTTATCACGCTTCGAGCCCTGAGATGCCCCGTACTGTCTTGGATGCGCGGCCTTGGTGTCGACTTCAATCAACAAACTTCCGGTGCCCTTGATGACCCTGTGCCACTCGAGGGCAGGAATAAAGAATTGATCTCCAGACTTCATCTCCACGGGCATCTCATTATCACGCTGAATCTTCCAGCCAGCAGACTCGGTCACCGTAATAAGTCTGTCTTCTTGATCACGGTGCCAGACGAGCTCTTCTGAGTCTACATCGCCAGAAAACTCCCTAACAAAAACGCCCTCTGATATCGTGACTTGTTTAAATGGTCTCATAATCCCCTACCAAAATCTATAACTATTCTTCTTAAACCCAAGCTCTTTCCAGTACCTGGGCAGCCGACAGGACCAGTAGCCTGGCTTGGTCTTATCTTCCTTTGCTTTACTATCACAATTGTGCCGAGAAGCAAAGTTCGCTCGGGCATCATCATCGTCCATCTTTGCTGATAACCCACCCTTGGCGTCTCCAAAGTTAACTTGGATAACGTTACCCTTATCATTCTTGGTGTAGACCTTGTACTTCTTAGGCCCAGAAGATCTCATAGGAGAATTCAGGTCGACATCCCGGCCCTTATATTCTGCTTCGAAAAGGTCTTCATCTGGCATTGGCCAGTCAAGCGGTACCGGGTGACCATCATACATACCATATTCGCCCAAGTCAGTCTCAAAAAGATAGTACGACTCGAAGTAGGAGGGTGAGTAGGCTCCTCTGTGAGACAAAACTCGAAACTCTCTTACGAGGTCAAAAAAAGCTCTGGAACCGGGGCGATATATCGATTCAGTCATGCCTAGACCATTCGTCATATGATACGCGAAGTCTTTTGAGACAGCAGGTACCAACTGATCGAGCGTCTTTGTTAAAACATCACCTTCTTCCCACTCATCTCCAGAGTTTAAGCATTCGTAAGACGCCGTCTTTCCCTGGTCATTATCCAGAGCTTGGATGGTTAGGACTCTGCCAATCGATCCTCGATGCTTACAGTTTGGGTTATCATTGGCAACAATATCACCAACTACGGGCTCGAAAGTATGGCTTTGGTACCCTTCTTCTAAAAGCAGGGAAACTAGTTTTCTCAGGTCTTTCACAGGCATTACTCCAGCATAGTCTTAAATATGCGGTACAACCACTGTTTTAACCCTTTATTGCTCTGGACGGAACGTGCGACATGACCGTCTTTTACGTAGTTTAGCGTGATCCTGGAATTTACACCTTCTCTCAAGTGTATCTTGGACGCGCGAGCGATATTTCTCTCGCTGTCATCATAAAATATGATTTCCTCAGGTTGGTAGGCGATCGCATAATGAGATAAAACATTCGCCTTAGCCACTGATGTAAGACCACCTTCAGCAGCTACATCACCTACGGTATGGATGTGGTGATCAGGAATGATAATTCCTTGTGAATTAAGGAACGAAGCGATACCCTCTCTGTTTGTGGAGGGAATTACACACTTATTCACAGGACTCCAGACGTCAGTGTAGCCTGCCCTTGCCGTCAAGATTATTACCAAACAATCGGGATCTGCGAGATATTCCTTCAACTGTATAATCATTGAAGGGATTGGGGACACTGAATCTAAATCTACTGCCATTGTTTCTGAATAATCATATTCAAAATCAGATATCGACACACTAGAAAAAGACAGAAAAGTCTCGTAGTTGGTCGAGTTAACCCAGATCCAGTCTTCGTCTCGGGAGGCGATATCTAATCCGAGACGAGATGCAATGGTGAAAGCATTCTCGAGTAAATTAGACCTTATCCCTACGTGTGAGTTCGTAACGGCCAAGGTGTCGTCAAAATCAAACGCCACCACTTTCTTAATCTTCTTTTCCATCCTTTAGTATTATAAGAAGAATCATCCAGATGTACTTTACGCTTCTACTTCTCGTCGCGGCGAACGACACGAACGTTGATCTTGGGTTCATAATCATCAGGTGTTTTATCGACGATGCCCTCAAAATCGCATTCGTTTGGGAAGTAGTAGAATACGAACTCTCTTTTTGGAAGATGCATCGCCACTTGACTCGTCGTTACCATCCCGGCTTTGTCTGGTACTCTACGAAGCATGTTATCATTTGAGTCGTGATCAAAGTGTTGCTTCGCTAAAGCAGGAGCGACTTCATCAAAATCATTGACTCCAGCTAGCTCCACTTCTGCTTGAGCCTTTCTAATCTTAGAAGACATGTAATCTTTTGGGCGTCTGTCAGGAGTGTACCCAGCACCATGGTGATCTTTACCGTGGTTGGTTCGAACGTCGAAACCTGTTGTTGGGTCAAGCTTATTAATGACAGGCGTGTGTTCGGATGACATTTCTATACTGTAAACTGCGTCTGGAGTCCCTACGAAAGTATGACCTTTAATGCCGCCCTTATAACCGACAAGAGACTTGACAGCATCGTCTATGCTGGAATGCTTTAAGGCTTGAATCATTCTGGGACCATCGTCTGATCTCACTTTACCTTTCACTGCATTCTCGTCATCGCTGATGGATAGGGCAGCATTCACCACTCCCAAGCCGTGGGAGTTCATACCTTCAGCGTACCCAGTATCAAGATCCTCAAAGTAAACGACTTCTGTCCCGTCATCTAATAGGTCTCTGATTATCTCGACACGCGCATGATAGTTTCTGTCTCGAGACTTAGCTAAGATATTTTTACCCTGCGTCTCGCCGGCGACGATGATACACTCTTCAAGACGAGAAGACACCAGACGTTTAAGTACTGCTTCAAAAAGCTTGTCTTGCAAATTCTTCAAAAGCGGCTCCTATTGTTATACCACGCTATCTTAAATATCTCATGTATTACGACTTTATTCTACATAATATACTTAAAATGAACATGGGCCCGAACTAGTTTCGACAGGGCGACGGAGGGTTTGAGTGCAAGCAGGAAAGATACATCCTTAAAAGTTCAACAATTATAATTGCCAATAACAATTATCACTACGACAACGTTGCTCTAGCAGCTTAGTCGGGTGGTTGTCTAAAACCATCTATCCAATTTAGACTTTAGCAGGTGGTTCTGCCAAGAAATAAAAAGCCGCCAGTCCTCCCACTTCACAACGGAGGCGAAAAGCTATGGTGAATATCCTTCTGGCCGGAGAAATGACCAGACAAGCTTGTGAATGACTTTAATCTAATGTTGTTTTGGACTCCGGGGCAGTACCGGACGGGTCCACCATTTATCTTCTTTCCGCTGTATATAGAATGCAGTATGGAAAAGAAATTGAAATATGTTTGTAGCGTCTATAAAGATAGACCTATCTCGTGTATAGAATACCCTTGGAACTTCGCTAATTCTCACTTCGAAAAATGTATCTTTATCGATGTGGAGAACAAGAAGTTACGTACTATGGAAGAGCAACTAGTCTTGAACACAGAGGAAGAGATTAGTGAGTACTGTGTCTCTTGTGGCTTGTGCTGTCATTTCGGTCCAGCAAAATGCTCAAAATTGATTGTTATTAATGGGTAGCAAAGAATATTTAATAAAAGTGTTGTAAGAGGAGGTACCTGTTGAGCAGTTCGTGGCCGAAAAGAGGACTTGGTGATGTGTCTTCGTACGCCATTAGTGCGGTGCCGTATGTTACTTCATCTCTGGCCGTGCCTGCCTCTAGCGAAGAACCTATAGAAGTAGAATTCCCGAACATCACAAGATTCATAATGGTAACGAATAACCTCGCCGGCTCGAGCGGAAATGTACCGCTAAGAGTAGGGTTCTCCGCTAACGGTGTCAAAGGTGTCGTGAACAACAACTACTTCATCTTGAATAATCAAGAAAGCTTTGAGGGAGAACTTAGGGTCTCCAGTGTTTTCTTGCTCAGCGATTCGACGACTGGAGTTACTGCTTCAGTTGTGGCCGGACTTACTGGAATCGAATCGAATATGCTAATAAATAACTACTCAGGATCAGCAGGAGTCGGCTAAGATGGGATTTACAGATCTTAACGGTGGTGGCGGACCGAGCTCAGGCGGGTATGGGCCTGTCCCAACTGCCTTATATCGCTATTTAGATACGGACGGCGATGGTACAGGGACATCAAACGCGAACGGCAATTACTCTGTAACTCCAGAAATCTTCTATATACAACCAGGCCCCAGCGAGATTATTAGACTAGAACGTATGTTAGTTCTCGTAGGTGGTAGGAAGAACGAATTCTATACAGACTCTTATGGTGGGATCGCCGGCGGTCTGACTAACGGTATAACAGTCAGAATACAAAACGATTCTGGAACGCTCTTAGAACTCACCGACGGTATACCAATTAAAACTAATGCAGACTGGGGCGGCTTGTGCTTCGATGCAGAAGTTTATCCGTCAAGCAATGGTAACGTTGATAGCTACCTTAGGGTTAGGTGGACGTTCTCTCGTTCTGGGTACCCACTACGACTTGTTGGTGCGAATAACGAACGTCTTGAGATAGTGCTGAACGATGACTTCAGTGGTAATAGCGGTGGAGCTCTCTTCATAAAGAAGCAGTTGTTTCAAGTACAAGGGTACTACGAAGGGACAACTTGATGCAATTTACTAGAGATGACTTCAGAGATGTATATGCGACTGCACGAATGGCACATACAGGACAAAAACGTAGGTCAGGCGAAGATTATTTCACTCACCCGTCAGAAGTTCGTAACATAATAAGAAAATTCTACCCTAGAGATCACGCTGCACAGATGGTCGCACTCTTGCATGATAGTATCGAAGACGCACCAGGGTTGACTGTTGATAGTGTCGAAGAGATGGAACAATTTATAAGAGGTTCGATCCGAGACCCACAAGCTGGTCAGGTTGTGATAGACGCAGTGAAAGCGTTAACGCACGAGAAGGGCGCGCCTTACAGCGAGTATGTGGTTGGGCTATTGAACAACCAGCTTGCTCTAAGAGTAAAGCTTGCTGACATGGTACACAATCTAAGCTCTACTCCCACACCTCGCCAGAAGCAGAAATACGCAAATGCGATAGACCAAATATCGGACGTGGCCGGTGGAATACCGAAGGGTATAAGCCCCAAACATTGGGAAGCCCTGACATCTCTTACAGAAAGTAAAGAAATATCAGGGCTTCGAAAGCTTGTTAGAGAAGTTCTATTACTTCAAACCACCTAACATCGTTAGACCAATTAAACCAGGGATTCCTTCCTTCATATAAACTCCCGAGAATAAGACGTCCGCTCTACCACCGACATATGAGAACGCTGATTCGAGTCGTCTACTAACATCAGGATCTGCAGCCATGTTTCCGTCGACGATCAAAAGTAGTGTACCCGTTGTAGCAGTACCAGATGGTGTCGGGCAAGGTGATGAACGCAAGCATCCTTGATAGACGAGTGACCCAAGGTCATTTCTATTAACATCCTTGATGATCGTAGAGCCAATAACAATTCGACCAGGAGCTTTTAGACAACGCTCTAGGTCTTTACTATCGAAAGTCTGGATCTCGGTGTGCTCGTCAGCAAGCTTGAGAACTTGACTAAAGAGCTTAGCAAAGTTCTTATTAGCAGCAGGGAACATATTAAGCATACCAACTTTGCCTCGCAGAAGCTGGAGCTGTTTTTCATTGTCGATCACAATATGCGGGTGATCGGCAACATCCGACATGAGGGTAGAGTAATTCTTCTTAATAGCTGGATTTAGTAGCTCTTGAGCTGTCGGCTTTGAAATTATATAGACGACATTGCCAGAAGCTTCTACCGACCCGAGATAACGTGATAGAGAAGAATGAAGCTCGTGACAAGCTGAACCCGTACCTCCGCCGCCGCCAGCGAGTACGAAAAGCCAATCCACCTGACCAATACGCGTTCGTACAGCGTCTTCAACCATGGCTGAATTCTCACCGAGAACCTGCTTACCCAACTCGACATCTTTACCTACACCATCAGCGCCTGGTACTAATAGGAAGTGGTTTGCATCAAGTCCGCCAGGCTGGTCTTTCTCTGTTGTATTAACTAGTAGAGTCTTATTGAATCCTACATCAAGAAAGGCGCTAGCAAGCTTTCCACCTCCGCCCCCGACTCCGATGAAACCACAGCTTATAGCGGAACGTGCAGAGTTTTCAGGCAAGAGCCTTTCATCTCCCTCCGCAGGATCATCATCGTATGCCATGACGAAATCAAAATCGTCATCCGCCTGAGGTGTGTTAATGTATTGATCATCTTTGTTGTTACTTGACATATGTTCTTCCTCACTTAAGTTTTGTAAGCTGTTCTCTTTTGGGCTTCTTGTGTCGTATAAACCATGATAAGATCTTAGTATAGTAGAAGCCAAATTATTAAACCTTTTCCCCTATTAAATATGGAATAGCACAGAAATATTCCTAATCCCGCCACCATGGGGGAACTTTACCGGTCTTCCACTTCGCCATGTATGACTTTTTTTCCAAGTAGTATTTTTGATATGACAAAACTGGATCTTCATTTACTTTGCAGTCTTCAGGCATGCATATCGGGAAGTCCGTAAGAGACTCGTCTTTTATGCCGGGTGGAATGTTTTGATGTAGCCACCTATAGACAGCTTGAGATTTATGAGCTTTCTTATAACGAATTTTGTATTGTAAAAGAAGCGCCTTCATTAGTCGAAGGGCCCAACTATAGTTCGACACAGTTTCCCTAACCCATATCGCACAAGGGTGATTAACATGTGTCATTTTCCAGGGTGGCTGTTCGTCAACTGGTATACTCTGTAGTAGGAAATCATTCACATCGCGCAAAAGACGAAAGTCATCTCGATTTTTCCCAAGATGCTTAAGCCAAAGAACCCAATGAGCAGTGCACAAAAGTTGACCAGTTTCGATGATCATCTTTAGCACGTGTTTATCACAATGGTACGAAGCTGCTACATCAGGATCAGTGTCTAATACGAATAAATTCAAGACTCACCGCAGAATATTCTAAATGATTTTGTCCACCAAACCAAGCTCTAAGCACTTCTCGGCAGGCAGCCAAAGTTCATGCTTCAATAACTCTTCGAGCTCTTCTTCGTCTATAGTGCACTTTTGTAGATATATGTCTTTGACTGCTCGAAAGATGTGCTTCTGGTTCTCAATTTCGTCTATAAACTCATCATGCTTGCCATGCCACAAGATCTGTGGTTGATGTACAAGCATAAATGACCTCTTGGCCATGAATCTCTTTTTGCCCATAGAGGAAATTAGAGTGGCCGCTGAGGCGGCAGATCCCTCTATGTAGGTGTATACATCGGTCTTGCATCTATCGATCGCATCGCATATGTTAAGACCGGAAAAGACGTCGCCTCCAGGACTTTGAATATATAAGTGTATCGGCGGGTTTTTTGGTAAGCCGATCCGGGATGCGAGATAACTCATCTCTATATCTAGCCGTCTAATCAATCTAATCAGCTCCAGAGAAGACTTTTCTGTCACGGGAGAGTAAAAATATACATGATTCTCATCTGCATCGACTCCCGTAGTTGGAGACTTTTCTTCGCTCATAAGAAGAGCAAGTGCCTGCTGTTCTGATAGCTCCTGTTGTTCGAGCTCGACGGCTTCTTGCTCATTCAACCCGTACCTCTTCAAAGGTAAAGATTTTAGCCTGTTACTTCTTCTAAAGCGCATATTGCCTCCTTTATTACAAATATATTTGAATTAGCATGATGATAATCGATAAAACAATACACGACATCGTTTTAACGGTGAACATTGACTCTCCAAGGAACCACCAAGTTAATGCTGGAAAAACAAGGTAAGACACTGCAAAAACGAAAAACCGGACGCTCCACGCGGCTCCAAGAGATTGGTATCCAAATTTGGTCCCGAAATAAGCCAGCAAAGTAGTTGGTATCGATAATAATACTGCCAGTGTCAAAGTCTTTACTTGAGAGTGTCCCGCAAGTTGCAAGTTCGTGCTAAACCACGCTCCAACCTGTAGTAATACAAAACAGATAAAACAATAAAAAAGATTCGCGTTAATACTCATAATTTCACAACAATATCAGACTCATCGATAAGAAGTTGATCTCCATCTGGTAATAACACTTCGTAAAAAGTACCGATTCCCTTTAGAATGAGGATTTCAGTAATGAGACAACTCTCACCCGTTCTGAGTCTTACAACATCTCCTTTTTTGTGGTTACCTGCCATGTCTCTAAGTATGCCGCGGGAACTACGCAAGTACCGCAAGCAGCAAGTACCAGACAAGTATGTTGCCCTAGCATACTAACAAACAAAACTGATTCGTCTAGCAAGGGCTCTGGTAAAGAGAGGTGTTGAAAAAGATCTAATTGCTGGTTTGGCCTATATCTGAACAAGTGCCCAATCATAGCATTAAGTCTTTTACTCCCTTAACTCTGTCTGGCACAATCTCTTCCACAATCTCTTTAGCGTCGTTATAGTCTTGTGAAAAAGGGCTAAATGAATGTCGCAACCAATAAGTGTACACATTCCTATCGTACGTGATTACTTCATGCTTCTCTTCAGTCAGGTCAATAATCCAATCGATCACATTTTCTCTTGAGTATTCATCTATCACAAAAGGACATTGACCTGATGGAACTAGTATCGTCGCTGCTAGAGGTATCGAGACACCACGCTGACCCCAGTTAGTTGTGTTTACTTTTCTGACTCTTACGTTTTTTCGCTTTGCCAAATCTACATCCTTTCTTATTTAGAGCACCACACGACCATGTAAGGCTTCTCATCATACCTGTTGTCATCTTCTACGCAGCTTGAAGGTATTGAGATGGGTATCAGGTCTTCTTGAGTGAGCCAGCCCGGGACCGGGTTACCGACGCAGCGTGAAGTTATCCTAATCTTGCGAGAGGAAGGATAAAAGAAGCCTCTCTCACCCAACTCTGACACTCTTACGATATATCCTTCCTCTAGCTTAATTCGATTAATCATTTGTAGCTCCAGTCTAGTAATAGTAGAGAGCGAGTAAAGATTATACAGAAAGAACTCACTTCTTCTTGGAGCGGTTTGGACGTTTTTTTCTCTTCTTTGAGGCGCGCTTTCGAGTACTAGTCGTTTTAGTCTTCGTAAAGCCCATAAGCTCCCTATGTTCATTCTCGAACTCCAGACGCGCAGCTTCTTTTTCTTTCTGGAGCTTCTTTTCTGCTTTCAGACACTTCTTTAACAACATCCCAGCGTATACTCGGCCCGACTTATCGATATATAGTGTACCATCAAGGTGGTCGATCTCATGCTGTAAACAAGCAGCGGGAAAACCCTCTAGTTCTATCGTTTTAAGCTCTCCCTGTAAGTTGGTATACTTGACACGACAAGAAATGGGTCGGCGAACAAAAGCAGAGATATGGGGTACCGAGAAGCATGCTTCCTCGTTGCGCTGGTCTTCACCCCACGCTTCTATCTCAGGATTCACCATCACCTCTGCAGCAGGCATATCAGATAAACCCAATGCGTTAAAATTTACGATAACGGCGCGCTTTAAAATACCCAATTGTGGTAGTGCAAGACCATACCCTTCTAGGACGTTGAAGGTATCTTGCAGATCTTGGATCTCGGCCCAGTCTTGGTCACCCATCTCTGAGGTTGGAGGAAACGGTAGCGACTTCTTTTTTAGTGTCAGTCTATTCTCCAACACCGTTAAAGGCTTTCTGTACACTTTTATCCCTTCTTTGTTTCTGTTTCAGTCGACCAAACAATCGCGCATAAAAAGCACGATATCGCGCTGATGACAGATTGAGTCACCAAAGACTCTAGCAAAAAATGTGTCGTTAAAGTTGCATTCACAAAAGTCAATGCTAGGAACAACCACCCTTTTGCTGACTTTGGTATCATTCTTCTGCCTTAACAGTTCCCTTACGTGATCTCGGCTTTCTTGTCTTCTTTCTAGCAGAGCTAGAAGTAACTTCAGGAGTTGCTTTTCTTAAAGGACGAAGAGCGGCAGGGGTATGCCAGCTTTCCGACGTTCTCTTAGCATCAGAAGCGTTCTCTGTGGTTTCGTTTGTTGGACTAACTTTGCTGGGCTTCTCTTCTTTAGACAACTCTTTAAAGAACGTGAACTCAGAGATAGCATTTCCAACCATCAACTCTTTACTTGCACAGAAGCTGTTTAGATCTTCTTCATTGAATATGTTGTTTTGTAAAGCCCAACTCTTTAAGTCTTTTATGCGGCGGCGGTTTAGATACGCCTTGAGATTTCTCATATCAATTCCACTCTTCGTCTGGAGGTAGTCTAGTCATTCTAGAGAGTTCAGTCATCTGTGTAAAGACCTTCTGTTGATTTCTAATCTCCCGATCAAGAATGCCGTAAATCTCGTGTGGCATTTTCGTGCCATTAAAAGCATCCCACGGAGTTTCCCTAATCCAGAAAAGAGCCTTCTCCACGTTGGGAGGAGCAGCTATCAACATTAACTCTAATTCGTCCATAAATCGTTCTAGAGCAGTATCATCCCACTCTAGAACTTCTAAGATCGCGGTTCGCATATGAATAGACTGAAGTCTCTTGAAGAGCTCTGTCATCATAGCGTGATTCCCTCTTCGATGAGATCAGCTACACTCTCTTGAAAGCGTGGGTCCAAAGCAATACGATCAATCTCATCGGCAGACATACCGTACATTTCTGCGAGAGGTGCGGCTAGCTTTCGCATACCCTGCAGAAAATAATTACGCGCTGCTGAATGCTTCATCGAATCGCCGTTGTTCGTCATAACCTCAGCAATCTCTCGATACCCGAGACCCCCGCGGTCTCCGACTGTTGCATATCCATTCTGTGCTTTGAATCCTTTTGGCATACTCATTACTTAACTCTCCTTTTCATCTCTTCTTTCATTTGTTCGGTTACTGGAAACTCTTGGTGATTCGAAGGTTCTTCACTTAGGCCGAACCGGAGACGGATAATATTTTCCTCACGGGGTGTCAGCTTTCTAAGCGCTTGAGTCAGAATCTTCCTGACAGCTACCTTATCTAGCTCTTCTCCAGGATCGCTATCATCGACGCCACCAACAACCTCTGCGAAGGTACGACCACCAGAATCATCACTTGCAAGTGGACGATCCAGAGAGACAGCATTTGATCCAGATTTGTAGATCGCCCTAAGAGTCTCAGTTGGAATACCTACAGCGGTTGCAACTTCATCAGGCGATGGATCACATCCGAACTCCTCAGCGTACTCTTCTCGAAACTTCTGCGCCTTATACATGATGGCTCGAGCAGATGTTGGCATCTTAATCGCACCGGACTGACCTGCAACATGAGCTTGGACCGCTTGACGAATCCACCACACAGCGTAGGTACTGAACTTAAAGCCTTTACGCCAGTCGAACCTATCGACAGCGCGAATAAGTCCAAGGTTAGATTCTTGAATCAGGTCCTCAAAAGAACAGCCCTTATCACGAAAATTCTTCGCAATAGAAATAGCAAGACGAAGATTTGACTCAATCATCTTGTTACGGGCTCGAGCGTCGCCATTCTCGATAGCTTTCGCTAGCTCGACCTCTTCTTCTCTGCTGAGAAGAGAGTGGTTCCCTACTTTTTCAAAATATGAATCTAAGATCATTTGGCCTCCATTGTTTGTTACCAGTTAGCTAGAACCATTCCAACCAACATAAACATTATACAACAGTTCTGCCGCCTCTTGCACGATTATTCTTATTTTTTTGTAGGAATTTTTCGTGAGCTTTCTTTCTTTTTTCCCTAACGTCTAGCTCTCTTTGCAGATAACAAATATCGTTCTCAACTAGCAAAATCTGCGCATTAATTCGTTCTAACTCTGTCTTATCTGACTTTTCGCGAGCTGAACGAATAAGAGCACCTCTTTTATTTTCAAGGGAAAAAACTTCTCTTCGAATCTTATCTTCCCTAAAGAGACCCAAGTCGTCAAAATTAAAGGTTGGTTGCGGTTTAGACATATGATTTCTCACTCCTGTTTTAGTCTAACTGATCTTCTACCATTGTACAGCCAATTGAGAGTAGGTTTATAGAAACGCTTGAAGCATTTTGAAGTGCTAGTCTCGTAACCCTAACAGGATCAATAACACCCGCATCAAGCAAATCACAAACCTCGCCACTGATACCATTATATCCGTACCCAGCGGGTTTTTCACCAACCTCATCTAATATTTCGTCAGGAGACGATCCACAGTTTAAAGCAATCTGGAGTAACGGTTCACACGCGGCGGTGTATACAACTTTCTCACCGGCGCTGATTTTCTCGCTACTGTCTAGTCTTTGCTTCGCTAGTTTTGCTAGAAGAGAACCACCCCCTGCCACAATACCTTCTTGCATCGCAGCTTTTGTGGCGTATAGAGCGTCTTCAACACGATCTTTTCTCTCTCCAATTTCCGCTTCCGTTGAACCGCCAACTCGTAGAATCCCGATTCCGCTATTAAGACGCCGGAGCCTTCGAGAAAGAACTTGTCTTAGATCATCGTCTGACGTCCCCATTGCATCTTTTATCTCCATAGACCTGTTCTCACACTCTTCTTTAGAACCTCGGGCGCCAACGAATATCGTTCTAAACCGAAACGCCGATAGTTTCTTACAGCTGCCTAAGTCGGACAGCTTCTTTTCTCTCCAGCCTGAAGGATCACCGGTCAGGAGCTCGCACCCCAATAACACGCAAAGGTCTCTTAGAGATTCTAGACGTGCATTTCCAAATTCTGGTGCTGCGAGAACACATGACTTAAGAATGTTCTTTGTCGTATTCGCAATTAGCGCCTGCATTGCATCACCAGCAACTTCAGGAGAAATTATCACGAAAGGACGGTTCTCCCTATGCGACTCCTCCATAAAATGCATAATATGACTAACAGCGGATATCTTCTGGTCTGTTACCAAAATAGCTGGATTCTGGAGCTCACAAGCCATGCGAGCCGGCTTGTTCACAAAATAAGGCGAAGTATATCCTCTATCGAGCTCGCATCCTTCCACAACCTCTAGAGAGCTCGCAAACCCCTTTGCTTCGTCAACTGTCACTGTGCCGTGGTCTCCCACTGCTTTTATCGCTTCCACAATCAAACGAGCTAGCTCTGTCTCATGATTAACAGATATGTTTGCGACTTTAAGAAGCTCGTCATCCGACGTTATCGGTGTGGCAGCATCTTGTACTCTCTGGCACAGCTCAGTTGTTGCAGTCTGCATTCCTTCTCGAAGCTCTCGTAGACCTGTCCCATTATCAAGAGCGGTCAGTCCTTCTCTATACAGAGCATTAGCCAAAACAGTCGCAGTTGTTGTTCCATCACCAGCTTCTTCAGCTGTTCTTTGTGCTGCTTCACGAACTAATTGTACGCCGAGATTCGCAAATTTATCTCGCAAGTTCACTGCTCTAGCGACTGTGACACCGTCCTTTGTCAATATAGGGGGAGCAGAAGGCTGCTCAATCAAGACGTTGTGTCCGCTGGGTCCCATCGTAACTTTTACAGCATCCGTTAATGTCTCTACACCAACACGGACTCGTTCACGGGCATCGTCTCCGAAGCTGACGACCTTGTATGTTTGTTCTATCATCCCTTTAGTAACCTTTTAGAAGACACACTCTCTGTAACGTTAGAAGAATCAACGACGCGGCGGGTGTTAGAAACTACGTCAACAGCAACAAGAAGATCTCCTTGCCTCATCGCGATCTCAGTCTCTGTCAAGACGCCCAGGCTTCTTAATCGCTGGATTTCTTCATTTGATAAAACATTCTCGTCCATCTTTCAGACCTCCAAATGGCTTTGTGTAATTGTTCCAAGCTTTGTCTGTAATCATACTTTTCAAGTTCATTGACGTAAAGGTTTCCCTGAGCGTTTGAAGTGAATCAGACGCAAACCACATGTCTACCTCATCGAACTCTTTTTCAGACATCGCTCTTAGCTCAATCATTTCTAGATTATGAAGATACTGTGGCTTCATATCAGGCTTCTTCTCAAAGAAATCTGCGAGCGCATCTGCCTCAGTAAGAAGAGTGGTCGCCCTTTTGTTGCCGATTCCACGAAGACCAGGAATGTTATCTGCGGCGTCACCCCGTAGAGCCTTCCATTCAGCGTAGGGGTACTCAGGTGGTTCGCGGAAATCTTTCTTTACAGGATTGTAAAGCTTAACCTCATTGCCCTGGACTTGACAAAGCTGGATAAAGTCAGTATCACTGGAGCAAATAATCTTCTCATCCTGAGCAGGCAGCTTTCTTAAAACTAGATCAGCGATAACATCATCTGCCTCCATCTCTGGATGACGCATGACAAGAAAGGGGACACTTTCTTTAATCATTGCGACAGACTTCTTGCGCTGGACACGAAAGTTGTCTTTATCGTGATACTCTCTAGTTCCCTTGTAGTCAGATGCTAGCTCCATTCTCTTCTTCGGATAACCATCGAGAACAAAATACACACAGTCTGGATCAAACCTTTCTACGATCGGCTTGATGCTCCGAAAGAATGTGTGAATAATCACGTGGTCATAATTTCGCTGATAGCACGCATGGCGCGCGCGAAACAGCAAGTTGTTAGCATCTAGAATTAGATGTCTCATATTTCCTCACATTTTAATTCTTGCTTTTTGCCCGTTTCCTAAGTCTACTTCTGCGTATTCGTTGGCATTGGGCTTTGAAGAAGCACCCTTTAGGGGTCGCTCGGCGGCGGGAACGTGCCAGGATTCGTGGTCTTCTTTAACGGAGTCAGGCTCGGTAGGTAAGCTCGCATCAGCAGTGGCAGGTGAAACAACATTTTCAAAGATTGAGGATGCCTGTACAGCAAGATCCACTAAACTAGAAACTGCTTCGGTCGCTCTTTCGACCATAAACTGCTTGATCTCGTCTGGGGTTTGAAACACAGATATGTTCGATGGATCAAGTTCAAATACAGTAAACCCATCTTGAGCTGGGGCCTTAGACTTCGACCTAACCTTCACAAGATACGTAGATTTTGATCCGTCCATCGATGTTCTGACTATCTTTTCGTAAACCTGTGCGGGTACAACTCTTTCTTTGTGTAGAAAATAGACAACGCTCCCTACAGGAAAGTCTTTATAACTCATTGACACTCTCCAGTTTGATACGATATGAATCTTCTTTATTGTACCACATTTCCAGCTTTTGTTCAGCTTTAGTTTTTTGAGCCGGTGTTTCGGCGGCGGAGACGCTAGCGGTATACTTTCTTACGTACTCTTCACGGAGATTCTGGAAGTCACCTACGATAGGCAAGCATTTCTTAAACGCTGAGGATTTCTTAAGTCGAGCTTTGCCCCTCGATCCTGGTGCTGGATCGTAAAAATCATCTGCTACAAGATCAGAGAATAAAAACACTGCTACGTTTTCGTGATCTCTGTCAAAAAGAAGATATAAAAAATCGCAGCTTCCCTTTCTTTCCAGAGAGGCTTTGTCGGCTTGAAGAGACCAAGATCCCTTCTTTCCTTGACATACGACCTTACACTCAACTTCTCTGTCGTCTAAACTGTCGATAACAATATCAGCCATTCCAGTGCGGCCGTCATTTGAGCACTCACCAACAAGGCTCGCGATGGCTTGCGCAAAGAAGTGTTCCTGAGCGGCGGAAATCAAAATATTCTTTCGACCAACATCTCGACTGATATCGATTCCATACTTGCTGTACACGCCGTCAAGATCTGAGAAAAGAGATTTGATATTTTTTATAGCTTCTACCGATCTCTCGCGGTTCAAGTATTGTCGCATAAACTAGCACCTCCTGTTGAATGACTTACAGGATTATTATACACTAGTTAACAGCAATTTACACGAATGTCAGATTAGGTAGAGAGCTTATCTCTCACACTCTCTGTTATCTTTTTTCCTTTCTCTGTGGCCTCCGCGAGAGGCTCAAGGCCAAGAGCTTGCCTTACAGTATCATAAACACTTGCTGGCAAATTATCACGTAAAATATTCATATTTGCATACTGGTGAAGGTCTAGATCTACAATCGGCATTGGTTCGCCATCAGGACCCACTTCTTCTTCCCCAGTCTCCCTAGACTCAAACATGAATAGAACATTCGGCATTTGCTCATTAGCTGGCACTGATATAAAAGGAATATGAGATGTGATACCCTCATCTGTCTCTTCATAATAGATTTCAGGTATCCAGTTTCTTTGATTATTGTTTTGCATAGTTAGCTCCCGTGATTGAAGACATTATATCGACTAACTTGCAGATATAAAAGAAATCAGACGCTTAAGAGATCATCTCTAAACTTGAAAATCATATCGGCGTACTCTTTTCCACGAGGGCTCATAGAGGATAACTTTTTTAGATCGTCTGGTGACATTTCCGCGACGAAGCCTAGTAGTTCACCAGCACCTTCGTTCTTGGCATCCTCGACCACTGAGCTGAATGTGCTGCCCAGTAGACTAGCTTCAATTATCGGAAGGAACTCTTCGGGCGGAGCATCTTTGGCAAGCCCCTTACCCTCGGGTGACTTTCGTAGAGCGGCAATGATTTTTTCAGTTTCTGGACCCCCTGCCTTGAGTTTTTCAGCTTCTTGCTTTAGCGCTTCTTTAACTTTTGTGAAGGGCTCTGACAAATCTATGTCTAGAGATTTTAAATTTCCTACGGCTGTTTCTGCTTCTTCTAGGGTTTCGGCCATTGATAAAGCTGTTAAGCCTTCTATTTTTGCACGTTGAGACTCTAAGACTTCGTCAATCTCTTTCTGCTTATCTTCTATGATAGAGTCCCACGCCTCATCTATCTGTTTATCGAACCCGGACTCCTTGATATATTCAGCAGCCATTTCTGCTAACTCATCTTCTGTCGGTGGCTTAAAGTCTTTCTGCTTTTCCTGCTCTATCAAGATCAGCTCTATCTCATCAATCTCGTCAAGTCCCTCTCCAAAGAACGCTCTCTTAAGGTCTGCCATTAAGCCGGGTGATTTATCAGCATCAGTCGACGCAGATATCGCGCGGTCGCCTATACCTAAAGAACCACCAAAGAAATCTTCGACCTTGTCTCTAACTGGCTCTGAAGCACTCCACGCAAGGCCGCCGGCGGCTTTTGCAAGAACAAGCTGTGGTGCTGCTAAGAACGTAAACATCTTAGCATCAGGGCTGTTTAGGGCTGCATCTGTGTTCTTCATGGCGTTCTTCATTTGACCCTTGTATTTTTCTCTTCTCTGTCGAAAGCGTTCCTTGATGTTTTTCTGCTTTTCGCCATCAAACGTTAGCGCATAGTGAGTGATGTCAAGGGCGGCTGATGTGATGTCTTTTGCTGCTACAAATGCGACCTTGAAAACGTCGACAAAGGGCATAATCAACGCCTTCATCACATTCAACCGAGGGCCTGCGCCGAATCTGTCGACGGCCCAAGCCGCATCACCGTCAAACTCCAGGAGAATCTTACGAACTTGCTCCCTTATAAATGTCTCATTTTGATTACTCACCTGGGTACCTCCAAGTCGATGCCTGTCTTCCTTCTATAATTATCAATTATTTCTTTTTCTAGCTGGTTTAAGGATTGCATTTTAGTGTCCGGGTCTCTAGTGGAAAATTTTGTTCTCTCCATAGCCGGCAGAGTGAGCAGCAACATCTTTTTTAATTCGAGCCAAGTCTCGACTTCACATCGGGACCCAAGCTCAATAGCTTCTTCTATGATTTCCCAGTTTTTCATTTTACCCACCCGGCTATCGGTATTGGAAGTGTACTGTTCATCTTACTAGAGTTTCCTACTTCCTTGTTGAAGTATTTATCGCTGACTACCCTGATTTGCTCTCCACCGAACTCGAAAAAGAAACCGGGTGTAGACTCTGTCATTTTATTTTCGTAAATCAAAGCTTTGGTAAGATACGAACTCGCTTCCATTAAAAGACCTTCAGACGCCAACTTTACACTTTCTGATAGAACTCCATGACCCGCGATATTCTTCAAAGTTATACTTGGTGCACATAATAAGCTAAATGTAGAGAGTGATTGTGGACACTGAGGCTTGAATCTTTCAAATATTCTCTCTACGACAGGAGAAGATTCGCAAATAACCCTTCCTCCTCGTGTGCGAAGTCGGCATGCTTTCCTGATCACGATGGATGGACTATTTTGGACGGCACGAGATTGTATCGATGGGTGCAGTATTTCTAGTTGTAACCACGTCGAAGAACCAGCCGAGAAGGGCCACTCTAGTTTTAAGGCACTCTCGAGCTCTGTTAGTGCCAGCTCTACAGCTGCCGCTCGAGCAGAGTCTTTTATCCTGGATGACACTTCAAATAAAGATATGTCATCTCTATTTACGTCTTCAGGGTGTCTAGCATACGTTACATCACCGACGCTATTCAAGCGAGCAAATACTTTGACACATTCGAATATCGGGAAAACCTCTAAAGAAGAACAGCAAAGCTCAGTGGCGACACGCTCAAATTCAGTGTAAGATAATGTATGTAGTCTGGTCCTGGCTTCTCTAAGCACAAAGCGCTCCTACTATCTGTCTGCATAGATTTTGTTGGCAGCACGAAGCTTCTGTCTTAAAAATTTCAGAACGCCATTTAAGCTAGCTCTGTCGGCGGTGCCAGTGCCACACCCATCTCGTAAAGACATGGTATCATTTATCCTCTTCTTTACATCCCTGATGCAGTCTCTGCTACCAAATTTGACAAGTCTGCCATCTACACATCTATGGCGATCACCTGGACCGTGGCCCTCAAGAACCATGAGTTTATAAGCAGTTGTGTCAGAAACTTCGCCGACCGTTATCGGAGCTTGAGCTCCAGTCATGTCGACTTGGGGAACCGCAGAAGCAGTTGGTTGTTTTACCTTCTTCGGCTTCATGTCAATGTTGACACCCATCGTCTCAGGACGCGGTGCTTCTTCGCCAGTCGCACCCCCGGTGAGGATCGCAGCCAGAGAGCTGAGGAATACATAAAGTGACCTCTCTTCTGCTTGTCCAAGCTTCTCGAAATAATCGTTTAATTGACTCAGCACACCTTCATCTTTTAAGCTTTTGCCGGCGCGGAGATTGTTGATCTGATCAGCTATGTCATCTACCGTAGGATCTTTAGGGGGTGCCTTAACTTCGGCTTCGAACGACTCATTCTCGTCATCCTCTTCAGGTTCTGGGGTCGGCTTTGGATCGATCTCTTCTTCGTCTTGCTCATCTTCAGAGTCTTTGTCTTCTTCAGCTTCGTCTGTTATGGTTTGGGCTTTCTCATCGTCCTTCTTAGTCGGCGCCTCTAAATTGTGGGCCTTGATTGCAGAAGTAATATCATCCTGCTTCGCTCTTTCGTCAGAAAACTCTTCCTCTAAAAGGAGGGCAGCTATCTTTTCTGATAACAAGTTGATGTCCATTACTTGCTCTCCTTGCTTGAAGAGTATCTAATACTATTCTGCCATTTCTCAGCGTATAGCTTAACTCTATCTCTTACAGATAGTTCTTCTTGCGCCTGACGGAGCTGCTCTAACCTCTTGCGCTTTTCCTCTTGACGTCGATCAAGGTCAGCAATAAATTTATCAAAAGATGCCATCTTTGCTCCTAAAGTGTAATGTAAACTCTTGTACATGTGGTGCAACTGATTTAACAGCCCACTTATAGATTCTAGCCGTCATGTCAGACTCGTATACGCCATCAACAATTAGCTGGATGTCTTGTGAGTTCCGAACGTTGGTGTCTAAAGCCTCTAGAAAGCCCTGTCTGACCTTTTCGGCCTGTATTGTGATAGTGTATGCTTCTCCAGAGTAACTAAGCTCTGCCAATGCACCACGAACTGACATGGGCATACCTTCAGAATTAAGTATAGTTACTGCAGCTGTATCTAAGGGAGCTTCTTCATCATAAGGATAGACTTCTTCAGACGGTTCCATTGGCAAATCTATGAGCTGCTGGAGCTCTTCTGACACGATAATATTGTCTGGATTTGACAGGACTCGCTCATACTCTTCATTAATTACGCGAATCTCTGGATTACCGGTATGCTCACTCATCAGAATCTCCTCATTAGCATTACATCGTTATAGAGAGAATCGCAAGCCTCTGCATATTCTTGGTCCAGTTCCGTCACACGCTCTAGGTCATGAGTCCAAACCTCGACAAGCAACTCAAGACCTTCGATTGTTATTTTAGCAAAATGACCATGTGCTGACTCTTCATGGAGAAGCTCATTTAGAAACAACGCTCTTTGCTCTTGCGTATTAAATTCATATTTTCTTGCTAAGCGTTCTGGTGCCTCTAAAACTTTCCAGTGGTTTTCCACAACCTCAACAGGCATGGTGTGAAGTGTACTAAAGGATTCAGGAAGCAAACTTCTATTGTACGCTGTAGAGCGTCTGCTAGTTTCCTCCATATACTCCTTCATCAGCATGCTAATTTTCATCGTTACTCTGCGACAGCCAAAGAAGATACTAGTACCTTCATCTTTTTAGAATCTGCTAATCTTGTGAAGTAATCTCTGGCTCTGTCTAGCAGCCCGGGCTGCAGGTCACTTAAGTTATCTTCAGATATACCCTGCGCTTCAGCATCTCTAAGCATTTTTTTATAGACGTTATTCAGAAATGAATCCCACATGAACTGCCTAAAGGATGGAAGAAGAAAAGCATCTGGACTTGTCATAAGGTCGGCGGCATCTTCAGCATCAATCAAGTCTAGCTCATGTAGCCCTTTTGCGAAATATTCCATAGCCATTTCTTTTATTGCTTGCTCATCTTGCGGGAAATGAACGGCAAACAGTCTCATCTTCTTAATCGCTTCTGCCTCGAGTCTCTTAACTCCAGAAGTACTAACGCCCATTTCTTTTGCAATATCCGCTAATGTGTCTTGATCCTTCGCTGGATTCTCAATTGCCTTGAGCTCTTCTTCGGACGGGCCGTCCAGATCTCCCAACGGATCTTCGTCATATTTATTACCGTAAAGGTCTGTATCACTAAGAGCTTCTGTAAGCAAATAGTTTCTTATGAGGACCCTTGCTTCATTAACTTCTTCTGGTGATAAAGAACCGCCATTGTCAACAATTTTAATCCCAACATCTTGGTTATCGTCTACAAACTTTCTAAACTTCTCGTATGTATTTCCAATCATTTCCTTCTCATCCGGTAATTCTTTAGCCAACGCAGACAAAGCTGCTGCTAGCTCGACTTTATTAACAGGTGTATATTCAGGATCATCTATCGGAGGTACATCCTGAGAGAGCTGTACTGCTGCTTGAGGTGCTGGATCTACTGGTAAATCGTTAATTGACAGCGGATCAGAGTCAGGCTGGTCGTCGATATGACCGGCACGCATATTGTCTATGGTACCGTGTGTAACGTAAGAGTCCTCGAATAATAAAGACCCAATCTTCTTTCTAAAAGCTTCGTATCTTCTTGACATAACAAAACACCTCATATGCTAAATATGGGGTGGGGAATTAGTTTGCTTAGGTTATTGAGCTGCTTGCCGCATGGCGTAGCCAGCGCCTATTGTAATTCCCACCCCAGCTACAATACCAATAATAAAAACAACTTCTCTGGATATTTTCGGAGAAGTAGCTTTTTTCTCTAGAAAATTTATGTACTCTCTCTGTGACTGTATCTGCGTTTTGTACATATCTTCTAGAACAGCTCTAGAAGACGAACAATTATCCAGCTTCAGTTGAACAACACTGACAGCGAGATCAACTTCTTTCTTTGTCTTTAATGCGCATGAAGCTTCAAAGGACTCTAGCTGGGCTGTCAGCTGCGCTGCTTTAAGAGTAGGAAACAAAACACCGGAAAAGGGAGCAACTTGACCTTTATTTATCGGTATTGGGTCGTCTACCACAACCTTGTCGTCTGCGTAGGATAAGGTTGGGTAAAAAATAAGCCAGCAACAAATCCACGAACAAATAAAGTTTTTAAGCAATTCTTTCATGGATATATTGTACTGGCTTACTCTTCAGGGTAAACACTTACGCTAGCTTAGTTGGTCGTCCCATTGCATTACCGACGACTGTCAGCATTGTCAGGAATTCAGGGGTGCTCATGCCACCCTTATCAACGACGTGAACGCCTGTCATGTCGGCATCTCCACCAGACCTTAGCCATTGACCAGACCAGCGGTGGTGACCGTCAATGATCTCGCCTTCAGAAGAGGCAAAGGCTCCCTCCATGTCTTGACCGATATTTGCGAGAGCGAACAACATCGATTTTGCAGCCTTGACATTAGTTTGGGTCGGCTTCATCTTGCTATTCTTCATGCTCTGATTTTGTGTCACACTTAGATCGTCGCCAGCGTTGTCTTTACCCTTCGTTAGGAAAGCTTTCGCCTCGCCCTCAGCGGCGTTAAGATCAATTGATCCGGAGTCACCAATGTTTGCGGCTCCAGGCATGACCTTCCCAGCACCTGGGAATGGAAACCTCTTATCGGACTCAATCTCATTGATCGGTTGAGGATGTACAATTCCCGCTAAACGAGTCCAGCGCTCAAGTAGAACATCACCTTTTCTCCAAGCGCCTTCTTCTTTCTTTTCTCCAGAAGTGACCTCGTCTTCAAGCTTTTCAGCGGCGTATTCCTGGAAATCCGCCGTACCTCCGCCAAAGTCAGAGCCGATATCGACGTTGAATTCGCCTTCCTCATCAAGAGCGTCTTGTAGAGCAGCGGCATCACCACCCTCCAGGGCAGGCATCTCTGGTTTTGCGAACCCTTCTGCAGCATCAAGCTTTGCGACCATGCCACTCACCCGGCCAGCAAAAGTCGCTTTATCCTTGAAGATCTCCTCTGCTTTGTCTTTTAGAGTTTCGCCAGTAATACCAGCCTTGCTTAGAGCACCTCCGCCCCATCCAGTGGCGGAACCAATTCTGTCAAGAAGAGCCTGTGCTTCTTCAACATTATCACCTGTCATGATGTCCCAAACAGCATCGGCATCCATATCATTGATATCCGCATTCTTATCAGGTATAGTGTGCTCTTTAAGAGTTCGACGAGATTCAGACATAATCATACTTCTAAGCTCACGAGCTGATAGTTTGCGTGGCTGCGTGGCTTCTCCTAATAACGCTTTCTTAAGTGAATACTTACTCATTTTTTCTCCATTGTGTTTATTTTAAAAGCTTCGCCAACGCTTCAGCTATCTCTTGTTCTGGTTTATCAGAACTCATAAGTTCCTTAACTCTGTCTTTTTTGTCATCTTCGACTTCGCGGAGTTTCTGCTTATGCTCTTCTTCGATCTTTGAGTTTCTAGTAAGAAATTCATCTATATTAGAGTTCCACTCTTCTTCTAGTTGTTCACGTGCTTTAGTTTCTGAATTTGATATGTCTTGTTGCAAATCATCTTTCTTGTCAAGGACGTCTTTAGCGTCGTCTCTCTTTAGAAATAACAACAGAGTAAATATCCCAACGAGAAAACCAGCGATAAGCTCCCACCGCTCTTTACACCAATTCTTTATTTTTTGCCAAATCACAAGAGGTAACATCGTTATCTATTCCCATGCTTCCAGGCAACCGCTGCATCGATTACTGTCTGTCCGCCGATATATATAACGGCTATAAGACCCCACGTGTCGCTGTCTAAATTTGACCAAGTTAACAAGCCCGTAGCCGTTAAAAAAACAAAGAACTTTCTAGATATTACTCTGCCCACAATCTGATCGATCGCACCTAACTTATCGCTACCAGCCAGCTTTTCGGCGGCCTCTTGAACTCTATCAGCTATCTCTTCCACATGCTCCACGGCATCATCTAGTCTTTGATCAGACATGGGTAACCTCCAGCGTTACATTTGATAAATATCACCGACGTCAGTGTTCATACCCATCATCTGGTAGGGTACTTAGTAGGTAGGCATTGTGAGCTTCTTCTGCTTGACGAACGAACTCGTTCAATAACGCTCTAATCTCTCTAACATCTCTCTCAAGAGACTTACTATTCGCTGCTGCTGATATTAGGTTGTCTTGTATTGACCTGAGAGCCATCGTAAGCACTTCATTCTGCTTTTCGAGGTAATCAAGTCTTCTTTCAAGTCGCTTAATCCGGCTGCTTGCAAACAAGAACTCGAACATTATCAATCACCCTTAAGAGAATCAAGACCCTCTAGAATATCATATACACTTTCGGCATCAGTACCAATAACTTTTCGAAAATCTTCGTCTTTCTTGGCGGCCGCTATATTATCTACAATCTTATTCAAAGCTGGATGACCGTTAACTAGTTGTGAAACGAGCCCTTCAACTATTGCTTGCATCGACAGCTTCTTTCTAAACGCCAAGACCCTAAATTCCGCATGGGTCTCTTTCATAAGGTTGATGTGCACAGACTTTCTTGTAACGAAAGTATCGCTCACGCGCCTCCTCCTGCCGCTGTAGTTGCGCCAACAGCAATAGGAACTTGCTCGTCAACTTCTTCTTCATCATGACGAACGTCTTCTTTTCTTCTAATGTCGTGACGACCAGATAAAAGATTCTCTACTTCATCAGCCACTTCTTGTCCGTGCTTGTCAAGAAGAAAATTTCTGACTTTAGTTAACATTAACTCTTCAACGTCAACAAACGCATCGAAGTTGAGGATGAGACGAGCAACCTCACTAGCAAACTTATCAACGTCTAAAGAAACGTCAGAAGACTCAAACAAAAATAATCTTTTCAGGCTGTAGCTCTCTTCCTGTACTGCAGCCGACTTTATGGCGTCTGCTTCAATGTCTATTAAAAGAGCTTGGAGGTGATCGTCTATTGAGCGCTGAAATCTCTGCTTGTCTTCTTCATCAACTTCAACTTCTTCTTCCTCTTCGGCTTCGGCTTCAGCTTCCTCTTCACCGGCACCTTCACCACCTGTATCCTCATCACCGGCTTCGTCATCACCGCCCTCATCACCTTCATCGTCCGTAGCAAACAGATCTTCTTCTTCTTCCTGCTCTACGAGGATTGAATATTGACGGCGGAAATACTCTTTCAGGTCGCTTCTTTTCATGACTAGTCCCCTAATGGTGTTGACAAAAGTTTTGCCACTTTGTCGGCTCTTTTAATTCTTTTCTCGATCAATGACCATCGAAGTTCTTTCATCATAGCAAAGACGTAAGAACGGCGATCATTTAGATAATCCCTAAAGTAGTTTCTTTCTCTAACAGACAGGCAGATCACGGGAAAGCAGTTTGCCATCATCCCAACCTGACAATCATCAATCATAATGTTCATGTATCTGTTTAAAGAACCATTATACACTGTTACAACATACCCATCCCTAGCAGATAACGCGCATGCTATGAAATCCTTTTGCCAGTCTTCAAAACTGCCAAAATCACGTGAGAGTCTTATGTACGCCAAAGAATCCATAGAGACTTTAGAGGTTGGATCAGCTATGTTATCAAAGTGTAATGAGGTCAAAAACGCGTTATTTAAGTTATAGGCTTCTGCGACCTTTAGTTCTCGAAAGCCGCTGTCTTTGGCGTTCAAGTCTGTTCTGTCTACAGTATCAAGCTTTGCAGACACTTCGTTCACGATCTTTACTGTATCTTCGAAATCTTGGATATTGGCAGCAATAGATTTTTCACTCAAAACGTCAGTTTGAATGTCGTACTTCTTGGGTTGTAGCACATAGGCTTCATTAAGAATTTTTTTCGAGACCTTGGGTTTTCCTAACGTCTCTTGAATAACTTGCAAAATCTCTTTGTCTGTAATTGCTGGCATCTCAGTCTACCTCGTAGTCTTTCTCGAACTCTTCTTGATCGATCACAAAAATTGTCTCTTCTTGGGAATCAACAGGTTCATCCTGTAAAAGTGAAACTGTCTCAGGAGCGGGGTCTTGCTCTCCCAGAATGTCTTCCATTCTTGGTTCACCTAAAAGCTCTGCTTCCTCTGGTTGAGGCTCAAAGCGTGGCTCTTCAGGAGCTCTTAAGAATATCTGGATATCACCCTCCTCGCCCTCGACTCTATCGATCGTATATTCTAATCCCGAGTCTTTGTGGCGAACCTTCAGGTCAGGTGATAACAGCATGTTTCCATCTTCATCAAACGCGTCAACCTCACCGATGATCTCATTTAAGCGAGTATTATACTCATATCGAAATGCTTCAAGAAGAAATTTCGTATCAACTGACATCTACTTTTCCCCCATTCCGGCGAGCTTTTGCCATCTAGAAGACTCAAGTAGAGTTCCGGAAGCATTAAACTTTCGGCTAAGCGCATTGTGGACTGTCTTGTGGACCATCCCTTTAGTCAACTTTAGTTGAGATTCTGAAGTCTTTTTTAACATCATTGATACTAACTGCGGAATCAAACTTTCGAGAGAATCAAAATTCTTCTTAGCAAATCGGCGAGATTTCATCAATGTCTCTTCATGTTCTGATCTCCAACTGGCAACTGCAGACTGGACTTCTTTTGCTAACGCATCAGCTCCGCCTTCTAAAGATGTATTAATAGCTGTTTTCAGTGAGCCAATGCGGTCCTTTGTAGCGAGAGCCTGCTGCGAAGACTTTGAAAGACCCGCCTGCCAGTCGTCTAACGCCTTTGCGGCAGCAACGGCTGGCGGCACTGGTTCGCTGGCTGCATCTTGAGCTGCTGCTTTTAGCTCCTCTTCGGCGGCGGCTTGCTCTTCTGCCGACTCCTCTTCTGAAGCGGGAGGAGCTCCCAACTCCTTCTCTACTGCTTCCGCGTCTGCGCCGCCAGATGACTCGCCTCCTTCGCCATCGCCAGATGCAGCGACTCCTGCGGAAGCCAATTCGGCAGTTTCTCCCGCTGTTCCCTGGGAAGCCCCTGTTAGTGCTTGAACTTCTCCTTGAAGATCTAGAGCCATCAGAGCCTCATAGGGGGTCGCTTTGATCGCGTCCGCCAGAACCTTGGCATCAACAACACGACCGGTCTTGGCGCCTTTGAAGAGGCCTCCAATGAAGGACATAGCTTTCTTAAAAAACCCACCCTTAGTTTCTTTCTCAGCTGACTTGGATCCCTCTGCCCATGCCGACTGGAACCACTTAGGGACCTTATAAACAGAATCTATGCCCTTCTCAAGCTTGCTGACATCGGGGAACTTCTCTACTTTGTCAGAAAGAGAGGCGATCGTTTCAGACTTGTTATCGCCGACATCACCCTCAAAATTCTTGAGGTTCTTTCTCATCTGCTCGGTGGCGTCAAGGATAGCTGCTACCTCAGACGCGATGGTCTGGACTTTCTTCGTATATTCAGCGGAGGCTTTTGCTAGCTTCTTTGTGTCACCGCTTATAGCAAGTTGAGCAATAGCTTTCGTATCCAAACCGCTGACTTGATTTTTTAGGGAGTCGACCACAGGCTTCCAGCCCTCACCAGCGTTTGAAAGCTTGCTTTCGAGGCTACCTATCATATCTGCTATCGCCTTCACATTTTTTTCAAGATTGGCGGCGTCGTTTTCGTCAAACTTCTCCAACAGCATAATGCCGTCGGATACCCCTTCGTTGAGGGCAGCTTCAGTCAAGTCCTCTAACCTAGACTTAAAAACTAATCGCACGCACTCGTATGCAAGGGACTCTGTAAGATTCTTTTTCATGCTATCACATCTCCATCATAGCTAAACGTAACATCATTAAATATACAAAGTCATCTAGAGTTGCTTAATATCGTGCCTTCTGACTTTGACTCCTGCGTGACTTAGTAGTTCTAAGCCAGAAGTATCGCGATATTCTTCGCTGTACACCACCTCAGAAATGCCACCATTGACAATAGCTTTCGCGCAGGCTCGACAAGGACTTAGCGTCAAATACATTATCTTTCTATTCGGATTATTGAAGTCTAGCTTTATCATTGCATTGATCTCCGCGTGGATCATGCCAGACTCGCCAGGTGTGTTTGACTCGACTTCATTTGGACCGCCTGAATAATTTCCATTGTAGCCTATTGCTAGCACTTGTGTGTTTGAGTCAGTAACAACTACAGAACCCACCTTGTGACGCGGGTCATATGACCGGTCAGCAATCAAATAGGCAAACTTCATCCATATGTCATCCCAGTTCGGTCTTTGCATCTTTTTCCTCAGGTACTTCATTACCCAACGCATCCCAGCCGGGGCGTCTCGTCCTCGCAAACAGCTCCAGAAAGGGGCCCTCACTTCTACCTTCTATCAATTCGTACATCTCGGCGGGCTTCGCACTGTGGCGGGTAGGAGAAACTAGTTTACCCCCAATAAGGGAGGGAACGTTATTAGCTTGTGTCCTAGCAGAAAAGCCGCGGCCCTTAGTAGCGAATATGCACAGCTCATGCTGGCCGCGGAAGTACCTTCCTAAACCGAAATGAGTCTTAGCCCATACAAGATTGGTGATATATTTGAAACCCAGATGCTCTATTATTCTCAGCGCTTCAGGAAGGTGGTTATTGGCGACCCACATATACATGTGAGCATTGTCGGCCACTTTGCCATCCAGCATGTCAGACATGACTTTCTTGATATCTGCCTCTTTCATCAAAGGGTAGTGCCTGTCAGCACCTCGTTTTGATTTACCACCTCCACGTTGCATCCAGGGTGGATCGGCTAAGATCGTAGAATAAACCTTACTCATCAATTACTCTTCCTGCTTCTTTCTGGACCTCAAGGTCTTTTTTGGTTTATCAAATATATCCTCTATGTGGGATCCCTTTGGGAGCTGGAACCCGGAAGCCTTTCTATGGCCGCCGCCGCCAAACCTTTTTGCGACCTCAGCTACATCAACAGTATCATGGAATGAACGGAGACTAACCTTTGTGTGGCCCTCCTCGTGATCCCAGTACCAGATTAAAGCAAAATCGCAATCAGGAGCTAGACGAGCACCAATCTCTGACATCCAGTGAGATGCATTGACAACTAAGACATCTTTGTCATCCAGTTTTCTTTGTTGTGCTTTTTCGCAGACTTTCTTTATAACAGTCTTACTATAAGCAAGAATGTATGAGCCTCTCTTCACTGCATCGTCAAAGACGGAATCATCTTCAAACTTTTCAAATTCTTCGAACTCAAAAGGAACCATATCGAACGCGGCAGAGAACTCTTTTGAGTAGTCAAGTTCCCAGGTCCACAAGTCTCTATCCATGATGTATTTGATAAACTTCGGTGGCTCTTTCCCAGGGTGAAAGAATTCCCATGAAAGCATCGCACCTGACTTTGTCATATCGAAATGCGTGTTAGGAATGTCATGAAGCTCAACCATCGCAGACTTGTGGTGGTCGATAATCAAGAGTGCGGCAGACTCTTCGATCATCTTCTTTGTCGTTTCATTGTTAAATGAAAAGTCAAGAATGACAACATTCTTTCCTTTCACGTTGGGTGGCTCTGTCCCGTGCTTGCATGGGTAGTATTCTGCTCTATTGCCCAAGCACTTCCATGCAGAGTAGGCGGCGCCGAATCCATCGGTACAATCGGCGTGATAGATTACTACGTTTACTGAATTAGGATCTAGTGTGCTCATGTATACTCCATTATAGGCATCTTCACTAACTTTTACTCTGACTTTGGAGGATTAAATATCCACATGCCAGTTTGATCCACTTCTCTCCCATAATCATCTTCTAGAATAATCCTTCCAACATCTGAAGTATTATCAGATATTTCAAACACTATGCTATTCATTAATGCTGTCACCCTATAAGGACAGCCTGCTTGGACATTAATGAATTCACCAGCCTTTAATTCAACGAGCCTTGACGGGGATCCTACGGGATCTAAAAAGTGATTCTCATCTGCACATTCAATACTAACTCTTCCTACTGACACGTAAAGAATCTCGCTTTTGTGAGAGTTAAACTTCAGACTCGTTCTTTTCCCATCAGAGATATGAATCTCTTTTCCATTAAAAAGGCCGGTCCACTTTATTTCGAAGCCCCATGGCTTCTTTATTTTCGAGGACTTGCCACGCCAGGCAGAGCGATTCATGCTAGCTTCCACCACTCTAGTGTGGCTGTCAGACCATCCCAAAATTCAACCTTAGGTTCCCACCCAATTTTCTCCTTGATGTGATCAGCGGCAGCTAGAGTGTGCTTAACGTCGCCAGGTCTTTCAGGAGCATGATTTACTTCAGCATCAGGAAACAGCTTTGTCAGATGATCTAGAACTTCTTTGTTCGTCAAGGCAATACCGGTCCCAACATTAAAGACCTCAAACCCAAGTCTCTCTGGATGATTCGCTACCTGCGTTAGAGCGCTAGCTACATCTTCGACATAGACTAGATCTCTTGACTGCTGGCCGTCACCATCACTTCGTAGAGGCTCACCTTTCTTTAGGCGTGTGCACCAAGCAGATATTGCTGTTGAGTAAGGGCTAGTCCCGTCCTGACCTGGACCGTACACATTGAAGAACCTCAAGGCGGCAAAATCCATGCCGTATAACTCACTATACAGCTTACCGAATTGCTCTACAACAAGCTTCTGTAGACCATATGGTGAAGTGGGATTACACTGCTCTTGTTCTGTAGTAGGCAACTCTACACCGTTTCCATATGCGGCAGAAGAAGCAGCGAAGACAAAACGATCGATATTATTTCTTGCGGCTGACATCAGCTCTACAGTCTTTTGAACGTTATCATTAGTTGTCAAAGCTGGATTTTGTACGGAGAACTCAACACGGGGGTTTGCAGCAAGATGGAAAATAACATCATAACTTCCAGTTGTAACCCTCTCTAAGACAGCTGGCGAAGCGAAATCGCACGTCATCACAAGAAGACTACCAGCCGAGGGTTCAGCATTATAGAACGGTAACAAAGAATCATGTACTGCTCTGAATTTTAGGTCATCGATAGATGTAAGATCGCCGTTCGACAAATCATCAACACCCTCTACGTACCAACCTTGTCCTACTAACATCCTAGTAAGATGAGATCCAATAAAACCACAACACCCTGTAACTAACGCTTTACGCAAACTCATGTCAAACTCCCAAAAAATCAGTTATGTCTTTAATCTGTCTATTGATATCCCAATCATCAGTGTATAGAGTCATCACTTCACATTGGGACCACTTCGCAAAATCCTTATAAAGAGAGCCAATCTCTTCTAGTTTCTCCCCAGGGAGGTCTTCTGGGAATACATCATCGACTAGTCCAGAATAATCTTTTCTCAGGCAAAGAATAAAGACTCCTCCTTCATTCGAAAACTGCTCATCCATCCACGCGATGGCTTGATGATCAGTGTCTCTATCGAACGCTTGAGAGTATACTAGCTCACAAGGGTAGAACCTGTCCAGAATAACGCTTACGTTGGTCTGCTTCATAAAATCCATTAAAAACGGACCGCCGTAACGAAGCAAGTTCAGGAAGTAATTTGGGCTATCCAGCTGTGTCTTCCACTCTCCAGAGTTCTTGAATACTGGAATCGACAACCTCTCTGATAACGCTTCAGCAATATTCGACTTGCCAGTCATGTCAGGACCAATAAAAGCTACTTTCATCGGATAAAATCTCCTGCAACACTTTCAAGAAGGTCAACTCGGTATCCGGGATGAGGGTTTATCACGGTTCGTAATGCTTCTTCTTGAGCGTCAACAAGAGCTTTTCTCTCGGAAGCATTTAATGTAGAAAGCCACTTTACTTTCTCAACAACATCGTCAGCGCTTCTTACGAGTAGGGACTCATCCTTAAGGCCCACTGGAACAGCATGCTGAAACTCAATCGGCACCAAGGCTGGAACGTTACTCTTGATTGCCTCGAAGAATCGACCTGTGATGTTCCCATAAGGAGTGTAAGCAGGCTTGGTAATGTGAGTCACAGTAATCGACTCGTTTAAGACTGCGAAAATATCCTTGTAGGAAAGACGTGGCCCAAAAGCAACGCTTGGCGTCTTGGCTAGCAAAAGAGCTGGATCAATTCGCTCTGGAGACTTTTGAAGCCAGTTACCGTAGATGGATGTCTGTAGGCCGGCCATGCGAAGCCGCTGAGAGGGCTGTACATAATACTTCTCAAATGGATCCTCTCGCTCGTAGTTGTTTCCAACGTATGTGTAGTTGTACGAATACTCAACTGGCTCGAAATACCGCTTAAGGTAATTGCACCACGGAATTGTGATACGATTACGGGTCTGGTGCTGCGGTGACACACAGGCATCTGCTAGAATAGCGTTTGGCCATCGGAGTTCTTCCTCAGGAGTCATCTTCAAATCACCGTCGTGAATAATAATCGGAACACCCTGAGCGTGATAGTAATCAAGAACCTCGCATTGTCGATTGTAATCAGATTCAGCTGGGTTTTCTCCGCTGTTCTTCCAAGTTGGCCACCTCCACTCAACGTACAGAATGTCACCATCTGGGAAGCCAGTTGCATCATACTCAACGCCTGGGTACTGCTCTTCATCGCGCATCTTCTGCAGCTGAACTGGAGTATGCCCTCGAGACATTAGTTCATTGACAAAATCAACCCTGTTACCTCGCTCACCGTCTGGTGTGTTGACAACTGTGTTCTTTTCGAGCGGGGTGATAAAGCCCCAAAAGCTATAAAGTACTCTCATTACAAATCTCCTTATGATTCAACTGTTATATTGTAGTCGTTGCTCTTACGTTTTTCAATTTCTTTTCTTGCCTTAACAAGAGCAGAACCGATCACCTGATGCATATCATAGTACTTGTATTCAGATAACCTCCCGCCAAAAATGACGTTAGGAGTCGCAGCTTTCATGGCAGCATACTTTTGGTATAGAGCAGTATTTCGCGCATCGTTGATCGGATAGTACGGTGTCTTTCCTCGCTTATACTCTGCAGAATACTCTCGAGTGACGATTGTGTTCTCAATCTTCGAAGCCGTCTGGGGCTGAAAATGCTTATGCTCTAGAATACGTGTGAAGGGCACTTCTGGATGTGTATAATTCACAACCGCGTTACCTTGAAAATCGCCCTCAAGCTCTTCATGTTCGAACCGTAGGGTTCGATACTCTAGCTCACCCTCACAGTAATCGAAATATTCATCGACCTTACCGGTAAATACTACGTTGTGTGCCAAGGACTCAAGCTCTGACCGGTCGGTAAAATACTCGACCCCTGTCCTGACCTCAATACCCTCTAACATATTCGCGACCATTTGCGTATACCCGCCTACTGGAATACCTTGGTACTTGTCAAAAAAGTAATTCTCTTCGAAAATCATTCGAATCGGTAGCCGCTTGATAATAGAGGCTGGTAGCTCTCTTGGGTCACGCTGCCACTGCTTCATCGTGTACCCCCTAATGAACGTCTGATAGATCTCCGGGCCTACCTGTGATAGAATCCAATCTTCTAGATTGTCGGGATTCTCACAAGGAATCCTGACCTCTTTTAGCTTTGCTTCTGCTTCTGCTGGTGACGTAACACCCCAGAGCTGGTGAAGAGTCATCAAATTGATCGGGAAAGAATAGATGTTGTTACCGTACCGAACCTTAGGCTTGTTAATGTAATTGTTAAACTCTGTAAATCGATTTACATAGTCCCAAATACGGTCATCATTAGTGTGGAAAATGTGAGCACCGTAGACGTGAACATCGATGCCGTTTCTCTTTTCGCTGTATACATTCCCGCCGATGTGGCTCCGTCTATCAACAACTAGACATGTGTATCCCGCATCAGTCAGCTGCCGAGCGAAAGTGGCACCGAAAAGGCCAGCACCTACGATAAGGTAGTCGTATTTCTTATGCATTAGAGTTACTCCTGACATTAAAAGAATATCCGCTAAAGGACGTCTGCGCGGACATTGCTCGCGCATCCGCTTTATGACCAAGTTTTCTTAGACGAGATGACGTAAGAATAGTTGCAAAATCACGGAACATAGAATCAGAGAAAGACTGGCTTAAATCATGTAGGTTTATTACATCCTGTAAATTCTCGCAACGCTGTAGTTGGGATTCATACTCGTAGACTTCAGCCACCTTCTCTTGGACTTCTTTGATATCACCTACCAGCGGTGGCATAGGACCATTTGCCTGTTGTAGATTCAGCGATTCATCAACGAGGCCCGTTCTAGTAATCTCTTCAGCCATATCAAAATGACGTTCGTAGATATGGAGTGAGTTGCTTGTGTGAGTGTACGTACCCACATCAACGCCAAGCTCATTTGCAATCAGTTCTTGAAACATTGTGAATGCGGGAATATCGTAAGCAATCCCAAAAATCAAGTCCGAGCTTCTCATGTTAGCAACTTGGTGTAGAGCACCGTTTCTAATAAAAAACTGTAGAGCTAGTGTACAAGGTACATCAAGCTTCGCATCAATAGAGTCATCTGGAACTCTTAGATGCATGACAGCTCGCCGAGAATCAGGATCTCGTTTAAGCTCTTCAATCACGTAATCGAGCTGAGTATATCTGCCCTGCGCAATCTTGTCATGCGGCTTAAAGAGACGGGCACCATACGCTGAATTTGCAGTCACACCGTCGTCACTAATATCTTTCCAGAAGGATGAATACTTCGATATCCACTCAGTACTATTATCACCCGCAAGATACCATATCAGCTCAGCGACCATGTAACTCATGCTAAACTTACGACCTACGACGTAAGGAATTCTGTCACGAGGGTTCTTGATTGTAAATGAAGCCCCGAGGATCTCTTTGATATTCTGGCCGCGAGGTGCAGATTCGTATTGCGGTTCACGCATGACCTTTGAAATCATATCAACATAACAGTCAGTGAAACCTTCATAAGTGCCTAAGTGCATGTTACTAATTTTACTCCAGTTAGATTTAAGTGTAGACTTTTTGTACCAAGCTAATCATATACGAAGAAGCTTGACTTTACTCATAGAAGTTTGATATCCGAAATCATTTTTCTTAACTTCTGCAACACAAAGGCTGTAGAGGGGCAACTCTGTCTGACCATCCCAGCCCCAGCAGAATATCCTGATATTTTTGCCGTCTAGTCCTGTGGCCGTCACCAAAAGATATGGCTTCTTGTTTTTAGTAAGCTTCGGCTTAGCGTCTGTCACCAAGAACCAATATACATCATGCTCGTCGATGTCATCGATACAACGTACATTCTTCTTAGAGAGCCGAGCCTGAATTTCCTCATTAACGAGTGTGGAGGCGTTAAATGAACCGAAATGCTTCATGCTATTTTCGACCATCTCACGACGGGTCCAATTACCGATTCCCTCAGTATCCAATAGCGCCTCTTTGAAATTACTCTTTCCTCGCTCTGGATCACGCTTAGTCCATTTCTTGATATCGGTGTTCCGGTTTATAATGACTTCATGCATGTGCTTATAGCTCTCGAATGTCTTACCGTCGCCTACAAGATCCATGGATTCGAATGCGCGAATATTAATTAACGCTTCCATTGCCCGCTTGTTGAACTTAGAGTGGCGCCACTTACCATCCTCGTCCCATAACAGATCGTCGATATTCTGGTACGGCCGATTAGCGACAATCTCATCGATCGCAGATTCTCCGACGCCCTTACAAGAAAGGAAAGAAGGCATGAACTTCTTACCGTCGAGGATAGTCCACTTCTTGGTTGCATAATTGATATCAAGCGGAACGACTCGATAGCCGAGAGCCTTAACCTCACCAAAGGCCTTACTACGCTTCTTGTCATTACCAGACATCGCCTCGAGATAAGCGCAAAGCCACTCTTCCTCAAAGTATGTTAGAAGCCAAGCGCAGTAGTACGAGTCAATAGCGTACGAAACAGCGTGCGCCTTATTGAAACCGTAGCCTGAGAAGTAGAGAATCTTTTCGTACAGATCATCGGCAAGCTGTGCGTCGACACCATTCTTGACGGCACCAGCAACAAACTGTTCCTTAATCGCTCGAGCCTTAGCAAGGGACTCAGCGGCTTCAGAAGCTTTACGCTTCATAATGCTCCGGCGGACTGTGTCCGTTTCCTCCTCCGGGAAGCCAGCCACCACGGAACACAACTTCATGATCTGCTCTTGGAAGACAATCATACCGTATGTCTCTTCAAGAACTTCCTTGATAAGAGGATGGCCGTAGTCAATATCATCAGGGTTGTTCTTTGCCTGGATATACAGTTTGTCTACTTTCGCAGTGAGAGGGCCCGGGCGATAAATCGATGTCAGAGTAGCAATGTCGATGATGCTCTTGGGCTTTGCTTTCATAAAGAGGTTTCTAGCACCTCGACCAGCCAGCTGGAAGACTCCTGGGAAGCGACCTTCTTCGTAGACATGCTTATAAACATGCTGGTCGTCCATATCGAGAACCTTGGGGTCCATGTTATTGTTGAACCACTCATAGACTTGCGAGAATGTCGGATCCTCGATACCCTCCCGGCGCTGAAGAATCAGCTCGATAGTACGCTGAACAATACGTAGTGTTTCAAGACCGAGAAGGTCAAACTTAATCCAGCCGAAGGTTTCAAGATGCTTGTAGTTCATACCTTCAACCCACGGAGTTTGTAGTTCGCCGCGGGCTTTAATCAGAGGCATACGCTCAGCGATGTTTTCCGAAACAATACATCCACCGGCGTGGCGGCCAAGTGCCTTGTTCTGCTTAAAGAGTACCTGAATCGGCTCGGCAACCTCAGGGTACTTCTCAATAAAGTCGCGAAATGTCTTCGAGTGAGCAATCGCATCTTCATAAAGCAAGACAAACAAGTTTTTATCAGTGCCGGGCTTGAACACGGCACGCTTCACGTCATCCTCTACAGGAGCCAAAGCCTTGTTGACTTCATCGAACGGGATCCCGTAAAAGCGAGAGATGTCCTTGACCAGAGACTTAAGCTTAAAAGTGTTGTAGTTAGAGATTGGAACGATGTTTTCGTCGCCCCACTCCTCTTTCATCATGTTGATAAGAAGATCACGGTCACCTACATCAGTATCAATATCTGGTGCACCTTCACGGCTTGGGTTGAGGAACCTCTCAAACATGAGATCATACTCAAATGGATCAACGTCGGTAAGACGGAGAACATACGCCACGAGACTTCCGGCAGCAGAACCGCGGCCTGGACCGACCAGCATCGCCTTCTTAGCGATATCGATGATGGCGCCCATGGTCAAGAAATATCGAGAAAAATTCTTTTCCTTGATGATCTTTAGCTCATACTTGAGACGCTTGATGTACTTTTCATCGTGCGCAAGACCACGCTCGACCAAACCCTTCTTACAGGCTTCAAGTAGAGCCTTATCGTCAGTAGTACCTTCAGGAACGACGTAAGAGGGCAGCTTCATCGAACGATCAGGGGTAATCTGTTGGATTTCGTTGTGGACAAGATCATACGGGCGAGTGATGGCGTTGTGCACTACCTCATCATCATAAAAATCCATACCGTCAGTTGTCTTAAGGTACGTATCCCAAACCTGTTCGTTGTTCTTAGGATATAGTTCACACTTCAAGTCTTCAATACCTTGCGGCAACTTGGAGGGATCAAACTCTCGATAGTTAAGCCACCCAAGCTTCTTATAGAGCTCACGCTCTCGCCAGTGTTCTGGACGTGCGTAGTGAGAATCGGTTGTGACTACCAGCTTATCTTGTAGCCCGTTCTTGTTAGCAAACTCAATAATCGCGCGGTTGACCAGATGCTGCGCAGGAAGCTTATTAAATTGAAGTTCGAGATTAACATCATCGATACCAACAGCGTCTACAAGACCCTGGTACGCATTTCCAACGCCAGTCAAGACGTTGTTTCGGAAAGTCGGGTCATCCATCAACTTATACGAAAGATCATCAAACTCAACTTGCTGAGCATGACGGAAAACCTCGTAAGCGATTGGACCGCCGATACAAGCTGTAGAAACCATCAGATGACCACCAGCGGCCGCTTCCTTTAGCATCTTATAGTCGATACGTGGGAAGCGATAGAAGCCCTCCTGATACCCCTTACTGACGAGGTGAAAAAGACGCTGGAGACCTTCGCTCGTCTTGGGAAGGACTACCAAATGATGGCGGCGTTTGATTGGATCATAGAACTTTGCAGACTTGGTTTCTTCTTCATTCTCAACAGTGAGACCAGCATCTTCGGTGCCAACATCTACAATTTCGTCATCACCATCAACAATTGCAGTCAGTGGTGTAGCAATAGCTTCTCGCTGAGAACGAAGAGTCATGAGCGCGGCCTTATCACCCTTCTTAGCAGCTTCTCGGATCTGCATGTCAAGGCGCCACGCATCTAGATCAGGATGGACATACATCTCGCACCCTGGTACAAACTTAAAGTTTCCGCCACGCTTCGCAATCTTTTCAGCGTGCAAAAAAGCGTGACCGAAAGAATTCATGTGACCATGGTTGGTAAGACACCACCCGTCCATCCCATTCTCAATCACAAAATCGATGTGCTCTTGAGGATAGCCTAAGCCATCGAAGGTACTAAACCCATCATGGGAATGAAGAGAGATGAACCTGTCAGGCACAAGAAGAGATGAACGACGCATAATAAAAACTCCTGTCTACGTTTGGTTTATTATACCACACAGACAGGACATTTTCACGAATTCAGCAGGGGTTATTTGAGTAATACTCAATGAGATCCAGAATCTTTTGAGCTTCCCAATCTTCACACTCTTTGTAACTTCTTCCCATCTTTGACTTAATTCTCTCAAAAATGTGAGCGTAGGAATTTCTACCTTTTGGGTGCATGTGGTGGGGTGGAAGTTTACCCTTAAGCTCATCACCAGCTAATCGAGCAGCTTCAAGAATAATCTTTTGAACTTCAGGTGACATACTTCATACTCTCATGCTCTTGACCTATCTCTTGCCACGATGAATATAGGATAATACCAGACGACAAACATGTTACGTCGTATTCGTTAGCATCTAACACTAAAGCAATACCCGTAACCCAGTAATTCTCGCCTAAATCGTCGAAAAAATGAACAGGTGACGTAAAATTAACTAGATCCCCGGGCTTCATTAGCTTGCTCCATTTCTTTTATTGTAACAAGCAGGTCTTCATTTTTCAAAAGCAGGTTCTTCTTAGAGAAATACCCCATTGCTATCTTCGCTCGGATATCATGAGCCCCAAGATGCTCGCCCCACAACCACTCTAGAGAACCTTGGATTTGAGATATTTCTTGTTTCAGAGTATCAACTCTGGCTTGAAGCAGCGGGATGCTGGTTGGATCTTCGTCTACCTCTATGTCCAGCTCTAGCGCATACCCGAGCAGGCTCTTAAATTCACCATCAGTTATGGCTTGAGCTGCGTCAGCAAACAACTTATTCAATCTTTTTCTCTTCGCCTCTTCTTCCTGTAATGTCCTGTCTGGATGGGCTGCTAATGCGATCTTTTTATATAACTTTTTCGCCCAGGCTGGAATATCTGGTTTTTCGTCTATCGAAGAATCTTCTGGAGATTCTCTGCTGTCTTCTTCATCATCTTCGAGTTTCCACCCGTCTTCCGTTTTTTTCCAGCGCTGGTTCGATTTTGAGGGATCTAATCTCAGCGTGTCTACGATGTCTTTTGAATCCTGATTCTCATCTGGTTTCGAATCGTCTTCTGGTGTCGAAGATAACTTATCCTCTATATACAGCATATCGCGAAGGAACTCAGACTTGTAGTCATCGTTCAACAACGCGATATCAGTTTTGTAAGATTGTAGCATCTTAAGCTCTGAACTTAAGATTTTAATCTTTCTCTTTAGGATTCTTTGAGGTGCCTTCATACAGTTAAGTATGAAGTTCGTTCATTGATTTAGCCTATCGCAAATCTTATTGTGCTTATTAACGTAGCACTCGAAAAACTCCTGGCTATCTACACCCATGAGAATCAAAATTGCAGTAAAGTATTTATAGGCATCAATCATCTCTTCAACAAACTCGTCTCGATCAAAGTCACCAGACCCAGCTCTATGGTCTTTCCAGTTCTTGAGATGTAACAGAGCCTCAAAGAGCTCTTCCATACCTCGGAACGCAAATTCTCGAACAGCTTTCTGATCTGCCTTTGAAGAAAGATCAATGGGCCATTCAGGGTAAGCTCCCGGTATCTTTTGATTAATCTTAGACATAAACTCCTGGCGGAGTTCAAAAATCTGCTCTAGCCTATCTTGCATCTTTACTCCTGTGCTTCACCATCCGCAGCGAGCTGAGTGGCTTCTGAAAGCATCTTCTGAATATTGGCGTCAAAAGTCTCTTGGTAGTCGGGTGACACTTCAATCTGGCCATTCACAGTTACAAACTGAGCCATTCGTAAGTTGTCGACGATATCAGTACCTGTCAAAATCGCGACCTGTACGAGCTTGGCGATATGGGAAATCGCATTATCAGTTAGATTTAAGTTTTCCATTTTAACTCCTTATTTCTGAATACTTGGAACCCAGTGTGTGGTCCTTTTATCAGCCGTCGTTTCTCTGACTACAGCGTTTCCAAGAGGATCACTCTTTTGATTATAGACAGCGAACCTTCTAGTGTACATGCCATTTTTACCAGTCGTGCTTTTATAATTTCGGATGGTCGCACCACCAGTGCTATACGATAACTTCATAATACTTCTTGAAGCGTAAAGCAGCGACTCGAACTCGCCATCAGAGATATCTTGACACAGCCGATGAGGAGACATCTTGCAGCTGTACAAGATCTCTGCCTTGAGGTAGTTTCCAATTCCTGACACGACAGATTGATCCATCAAGAGTTGCGAGATGGGTTTCTCAGCCCTCTTTCCTTTCGTAAGGCTTTTCTTAAATACATCTAACGAAACATCTTCAGAGAGCAAGTCTGGGCCTAAGGAGTTAAGTTTCTTCTTTAGCTCATCGTATGTGCTGACAAACTTGAAGGTCCCAAAATTCCTCATATCGTTATACACCATATGTTTATCATCATTGACATACAACGCAGCGCGAGGATGATAGCCTGCTGTCTCTGACCACCATCCTGTCATGCCTAAAGTGTTCCACATGCTGCTGCCGTCTGCAAACACAAAATAGATGAACTTTCCCTTGCATCCAACTGCTGTCACCAGCTTTGGAAGTTCTTCGCAAAAAGATGAGTAGCCGATGGGTTCTTTCTTGGCGTACCTTCCAGATCCGAAATCTAGAGCAGTTATCTCCTCATTTAAGAAGAACTCTCTCAATCCGTCTGTGGTCTTCTTTACCTCAGGACCTTCAGGCAGAATACACCTCCCGTAAATATCCGTGATAATCGTTCAGAGCATGATCATTTGGCTCAACATCTCTCCACTCACCCTTCATAAAGATTCGGTAGGTGTCATCGGCATACTTTCCACAACCATAAAGCTCGATTGCGTTATCGAAACCAGACATGAACTGTTGAGACATCTTTTTGATGGATTTCACCCGGCGGTTGAACATGCCAAGAGGACGGACAAGATCACGCATCTCATCTTCATCAGCATTGGAAGCTGACTCTGGATCAGGCCACTTCTCGAAGAATGACTCGATCATTGGCTCAACTTGTTTACGGCTTGTTTGGTTCAATAAAAGACAGACGATCAGAATTTTCCAATCGTCTGGCCAATACCTTTCTTGAAGTAAATCAAAAGGAGATTTCGGTGGTATCCAGCTCATGATGTATTATATGGACTGGTACCGGATTTACATGTAGACTAGTAGCTTCCGCCCTGGCCTTTATTGTAGAGTGCGGTTACCTCGCTAGCGCTAAGTGCACGTCCTTTCCACACAGCTACATCCGCGATTCTACCAGGCCAATCATAATAAGTACCCGTATTATAGTTTCCTATGTACCATGTCCTGGATGCGCTGATCACCCACTGATCGGTTGAGCCCCAGGCCACAGAATCGACTTCGGCACCGTCCACGTAGACCTTCATAGTCGATGATGTCGTGTCCTTAACTAAGACGATATGGTTCTGCTGAAAAGGCGAGGTATAATCTAGCCCTGACTCAGCTCTTGTCATGGATGGACCGTAATTACCTTGTGAATTTTCGTAGTTCCTATAAAACCGGAGGTAATCTCCGCCGAGATAAATGCTTATAGCCCCTGTATCGTTGGAGTTTCCACCTTCACGATCTGTAAAAGCGTAGACGTTGTTTGTAGGGGGTACTTCATCAAAAGTGTTCCACCAAGACAGAGTACCGTCTCCAGTGTCCCAAAACATCGCGGATGCGAATGAGCTCGGCATCTGAAGATACCCCTGACTCGACGAAAAGCCTTCAGAATTAACTCCGTCTGGCGAGCTGACTGCAGTTGCAGAATCAGAAGTGACGGAATCATCGTAGTTCGAAGTTAGAAGGTATCTCACAGACAGATCGGTAGTAAAATTAGGGGATTCCGATGAGGTTCCGCTTGCTCTAACAATAATCATAGTTCTCTCCTATAGATCAGGTGCTTCGTTACCAGCTAAATAAAGCTGCTTGACTTGAAGAGAGCTCGCCGCGTAACCCTTGGCAACAATGACATCTTTTATAGCTCCCGGATACCTTTGCCCAACTGTTCCCGTCTGAGAACCGATGCCAACATTTCTAGTTGATCCCGGTACCAGCGAAGAAGCGCTGCTGACAAACGGCCTGTTGTCATTCCATACTTTCTGCTCTACCGGCTCACCGTTTATGTACAATGTACTCACGTTATGGTTCTTTACGTAACATATGTGAGACCAGTTGTTAGCGGAAACCCGAGTGTTTGAAGCCGCTAAGACCGATCCTGCTAAGCTGTCCGATGAGGGAGAACTTATCAAGAGAAGCCGGGTGGCCGGTCCCTCTTCATCGTACTTATAACTGTAGTAGTCCATTGCTTGCCAGAACGCAAACCCATCCGGTTCAGATGAAGGTGCGTAATCTGACAACATGTAAAACGTTGAAATGTTTGCAGGTCTTACCCAAAAAGATATCGTCCCAGAACCATATTCAAAGTTAAAGTCATCTGTTGCTGCTGTTGGAAGAGATATTTTTCCATTGACGTGCTGGTTGGCTTGTCCTCCCGCAAAGATTGCAGCAGAAGTATCCCCAGCGGTACCAAATGAAACGTCTGTACCAGCACCAGTCGCAGAAACAACAGTGCCGTCGTTGGAACCTACAGAGTCATCAGCATTTGTCTCTAGCTTCCAGCGAGAATTTATCGCAGATACCAAGTTGTCGATTATATTATCTATCTTAAATATGATTGGCATGTTTCCCCCTAAAAGCTTCCAGCAGATCCATTGCTGTACAACGCCGCTACCTCTGCTGCTGACAACACTCTTCCATCCCACACGCACAAGTCCTTGAACCACCCATCGAACATACGCGAGGTAAGGTAGCTTCCAGCAGAGCCATTTACCTCCCACTCAAGAGAATATTCAGGCCAGTAACTTGCAGTCTCGGTACCTACCAGCGAGCCGTCTTTGTACATGCGGAAGTCACCGTTGTCTATAGTAACGACTATATGCACCTCAGAAGTACCAGAGTCACCAGTCGCGACGATACCCTCATATCCGGCCGAGGCTGGACTGGCGCTATTGAAGAAATGCCATCCGCCTGCGCCGCTAGCGAGAACGCTGTTTTGGTCAAAGTACCCAAAATGGACCCCACGCTGGTTGGCTGACCCGCCTCTGTAAGAACCAAAGATATAACGATTATCAGCAGTCCCACCAGCGGTGTACCCTGTGTTCATCTTAACCCAGAATGATATCGTCCCCCCAACACCGTTTAGATCATTCAATGTTGTCGATAGATTCGATAAACCATCAGCGCCAAATTTGATCTTATGGTTCGAGGTGGTCTGCATACGTGCCCCAGATGAATCAAAGGTAACACCAGAACCAGCGTATACATCTGAATAATTTCCAAGCGAATCTGATGTGTCTGACGTAAAAAGATACCTAGCCACGAGATCTGTTGTAAAGTCTATGGAGCGACTTACCTTAAATATTATCGGCATAATTCCTCCCTAGTAGCTGCCGCCGTGACCGTTGTCGTAAAGATCACTGATCTCGTCTGCTGTTAAGATGCGACCGTCCCAAATGCTGAGGTCTTTAAAGTATCCCTCCCACTGTAGTGTTGAAGCGGTTGGGCTTTGGGCTGAACCGTTCATTATCCACTCTCGGCGATCTTGAGGAAAACCGTTAGCAAACGTTTGCGTATCTGCTAGGCTTCCATCTTTGTAAAGCTTGGCTGTGTCGGTTGCACTATCGTAAGTGAATACTATATGTACCCAAGTAGTCCCGGAATCTCCTTCCCAAAGAACACCTTCAAAGGATGAACCGGTCCCAACTCGGCTAAAGAAATGCCACCCGCCCTTGTCACCATTGACGGTCGGTTGATCGTCGAAGTACCCAAACTGGGGACCTCGGGTGCCTATAGTCGAACCAGCGTAAGAGCCAAGGATGAACGAAGCATCATTGCCCGAATCATCTATCTGATTCGTGTCAGGATTTAGCCAGAATGATATTGTGCCGTCGTTGGTACCGATATCATTCAGTAACTTAGATGCCGACGTTGATGTGCTGTCAGCACCAAGACTTATCCTACTTGTGTTTCCAATTTTCTCAAAGTAAACGCCGTTACTACTATCATAAGTTACAGCAGATTCGGCTGTCATTGTATCATAGTTCCCTAACGAGTCTGATGCGTCTGACGTGAATAGGTATCTAGCAGACAGACCGGTAGTAAAGTCTGACGTTGGTGAACTGGGGACTTCCAGTGAAGTTCCGCTTGCTCTAATTACTATTGCCATGATTATGTTCCTTTATATATTACGTATTGTATGCTAGAAAGGCACGCACCGCATCACACGGTGCGTGCCTCCAAACCCTTACCTGACGATAAGCGTGAGCTGATCACCGGTAACAAGTGCATACGAGAACACGGCATCTATCGCAGTGTCTACACCAGACAGCCTATAATCAGCTGTACCGGCCGTGACTTCACCGGAAGAACCTGACACTTGTAAGACACCATTAACGAACACATCTATTCGAGCATCTCTGTCTGCAGCAGGTACAGCAGAAATATCTACGCTAAGTTGTCCTGTAGCAGAATCAGCGGATACGTCAGAAGACAACGCTTGAAGCGCTTTAGTAGCTCCAGAAGCTGTAGACCCTAACGACGTAATAGCACCAATCAAGGAGTCGTAGCCGAGACTGTTAAACGACGTCCATTGAGAATCGGCAGTAGCCAAAGGTACACCGACGTCTTTGTCAGACCAGTTTGACGATGTGACGTGAGAATCCACAAAGTAAAGTCTGCCGCCGGCACCAGACAGCACGAGATTTCCTGTAGTGGTCTTTGCTAAGTCGTGACGTGTTGACGTGCCGAGGAAGAAGACTGACCCCGACGTTGCCATCGCTCCATCTAGCCTTAAATACCCGTCGACTTCGACATCGGGATCGTCAGCAGATCCGCCAGCTGATGCAAATCGAGTGTCTCCAGCTCCATCGATTATCAAGACTTCAGTGCCGTCTTCTGTGAATGTAGCACCAGAGTCTCCATCAATAATAACAGCGCCGTTGTTAGAAGCGACAAGCTCAAGACCACCCGAACCTGTAATTGCTGTTGTATAAGCCGTCCCTGTAACATACAGGTCAGAAGTAGCGACAAAGACACCTTCAGTTCCCATCGAACGGAACGTAGCGGGAGCATCAAAGAAAGATGATGCCGAGGTGTCATAATCTAGAACGCGACGAATCGACGAAGCGATTTCATCTAAAATGTCTTGCCCATCTGCAAGACTTGGAGGCGACAGCGGAGCCGATCTGCTAGAAACAGGAAGCGACCCAGTGAGCTGCTTAAGCCTAATTTGGGTTGTAATAGCCATTTTTCACTCTCTATTTTGCTAAATTGTTTCAGATCCAGTAAACGTAAGCTCACTCAATCTACATAAACTTTGAAGCCCAAGCCCAAAGCGCCATGCCGAATTGCACAACAGCAAACACGGTCACCGCTTTAGTCTTGAATAGTTTGAGGTCTTCGACTTCCTTAGTTAATTCTTTTAATTGCGTCGGGGACGCAACCTCATCTATCTTCTCTTTCCAAGCGCGAAGTTCATCTACTTTATCCTCTCGAGACTGAAACTTAGCTAACTCTTGTTTCACGTCTTGGAGTTCAGTTCTTAACGCTTCGATACCAGTCGCTAAAGTCTCAAGCTCTTTCAATACTAACCTAGAGTATTCTGCCCACCCATTATCTGACGACATCTTATCCCTCCTTCACGATTGGGTTACTAACCAACGTGAGTAGTTCAGTGATTTTATCTAGATAGTGCACAGACACGGACTTATCTTGCAACATTTGCTCATGAATACTGGAGAGCTCTGCGATCAAAACAACCCTACACTCAAGTAAGTGTTTTCTCTCTTGCTCTTTCGCACAAATCTCCTGCCTCAAGGACCTAAGTTTTTCAAGATTACCTGACACTGTGAAACCTCCGGAACTAACGACCTACTTTTAAATATAACAAAAAAACCTGCATGACTTTTACATCGTGCAGGTTTCGTTTATGGAGGTAATTCTCAAGAGAGCCAGTAGCAAGTATTGTGTATTTACAGGCTAATATTTTTTTTCATTTTTTTTCGGAGGTCTTTATCATCCAAGTTGTCAATCCACGCAGACACAGCGACAGGATACAATGTCGACATTATTTGTACCATGGCCTCAGCCACTCTTTGAATTTCCCACTGGGCGCCCTCGTGCAATCGGAGACGACAAAAATGAAGAGCGTTATGTAATGAACATGTCCCGTAATACTCTGTGTAGAGGTTTTGAGGAAGCACCCCTCGTGCCTGCTCTCTACAAACTCCCGCTGACAGTAAACTGTTATAAAGGTTCAAGCTCTGGACATGGTGCTCTCTCACTACTTGTGATGCTCTCGTCCCATAGCCAGCGTCACTTAAGTCAGGTATTATTACAGGATCCACCTCTTCTTGGACGTTGCTTGCCTGTCTATTACTCTTGTGCTGGGTCCTAAAACTATCCGGTTCATAAAACCTTAGATCAACGTCAGTATACCGTCTGCTAATCTCGTTATAACTCCAAGTCCTATGACGGTGATGCTGGCTCCTAATAAAGAGAGGAACCACAAAGCGAAAAGTGACAACATTATGCTCGAACGTACTCGTGTGGCCGTGGTTAACAAGGTACTTAATAAGCTTCTCGTCTTTCTCATCTAACTCTTCCTTGTGCTTTCCAAATGAAACTCTGGCGCTATTGACGATTGTCAAATCATTGCCCATGTGCTCGACGTACTCTACTGTTCCAATACCATCGCCATACAATTCAACTCTATCTAACATCAATACTCCATATCTTTTCTTACTTCAGATTCTATCTTCTGCTTTTTATCAGCGTACTTTTCTTTTATATTCAAGATTGGTACAGGCTCACCGTCGCCATCAATTCTGACAAACGTCATCTCAACATCGCAGACAGGCTTTTGTGAGCCGTTCACTACGCTGTGTCGCCTTGCAAACAATCTAATCTTAATAGACGTGTTGCCAATATTCACGACATCACCGTATATCTTTATGATTTGCCCAGGACGAACAGGCCGCACGAAGATGACTTCTGATATTGACTTTGTCACCATTCTTGGCGAACCGCAGACTTGTGAAGCGAAGGCGACACCGGCTTCATCCAACCATGCCAGCATGGTTCCACCAAATAGGTTACCATGATATCCGACACAAGATTCTTTGCACATATGAGTAGCTATAAGTTCTAAATTCTCCATAACTACTTTACATATTCGAGCACACACCTTACGACTCTATAAGGGTCACAATTTGAAGCGGGGCGGCGGTCTTCTACGTAACCCTTCCACTCCTCGGCTGTCGCCACAGGGACTCTGACACTTGTATTTCTGGAACCGACGCCCCACGAAAATTCACTGTAAGAAGATGTTTCATGCTCTCCTGTCATTCTCCTCCTGTTCAACTTCCCGTAGTTCTGCATATGCTCAGAATGTTTGGCTGACGCAGTTTCCATAATCGCTCTGAACAACTCTTCGCCACCTGATTCTCTCATGGAGTTAGTCGAAAAATTCGTATGACATCCAGATCCGTTCCAGCCCTCGTGCGGTTTCGGGTGCCAATCTATACCAATGTCGTATGTCTCACAACACAATTGCAGAATGTATCTACTAACCCACAGGTCGTCAGCAGCCTTTAGCGGATCTTCTGCAAATACTTGATATTCCCACTGCCCGGGGGAAACCTCAGTATTATAGCCAACGACGCTAATTCCAGCCTTGTTACAGATCGTAGCGTGTTCTCTCACAAGTTTTCTATGTCTGATGGGTCCACCAGAGGAACAGTAGTACCTAGTGTCCTGTGGTGGCAGACCATGCTTAGGCCACAAAACGTTCTTGTCGTTCTTGGTGATAAAAAACTCCTGTTCAAAACCTACCCACAGTCCCTTGTCACCAGACTCTGCTATCTTATCCCTTAAGACGGCTCGGTAATTTGTGTCGTGTGGTTCTCCAGAAGCTGGATCACAGACTTCGCAAAGAGCAATGTAGTGTTGATCTGATAACTGATAGACTCTGTGTGGCTTAAGCAAAAGCTCAGAGTTGCTTGTGACTGCCTGGTTCGTCGAGGAGCCGTCAAACGTCCATTCAGCAATTTGGATCTCCATTTCACCTTTCTGGCTTACAGATGGAGTTACGATCTTTGTCTTTGAACGCACAAGGGGTGATTCCAGTCCGTCAACCCAAACATAATCAACATGTACCATTATACTTCTCTCCGACACTCATCTAAAAGAGCGGCTAAATCTAGACCAGCGCAATCGATCTTTCTCTTAGTAAGATTGTAGTGGTTTATGAACCCGGAAAACCTAGATCTTTCGCACTCTTTATCAACAGTTGTAATTAGCTCACCTGAAGAATCAGTCGGACATTGTAAGGGTATATCTAACCCTTTGTGAAGCGCCTTCCAGAGAGCTTTTAAAGCGTCAATTTGAACGTCATAGAACCCAAGGTGCTCTTCCAATCCTCTACCGTGACACTTTACGGAACCAGCAGGGTTGATAGGTCTGGAGCCGAAGCCCTTACGTTCATACCAGCTCTGGTATTTCGGGTAGAAGGCATTTGCAATCTCGACGCCAATACTCTCATGATTCCATTTCCTACCGCCAGCCTGCCAAGCGGCATGCTGCGTATCTAATAGCTGGTAAATCGTGCCATCATTGTCGATACCAAAATGGATTGATATTCCTCTTTTCGCAATCACGTTTGCCATTGACTCAGTAGACAAGCAGACGTCCCAGTGGTTAACAAAATAGTGCGGTCGTCTATCAGGTTTCCCGGCATAGCTGGTGTAAGTACCGTCTTTGCATCCTAGACCATCAGGTTCGTCCCACAGAACAACTTTGTCCCACTCTATAGGTAGGAAATTACCGTTATGAACAATAAACTTATCGCCTGATCGACATGAGCTTTGGGAAGGAGAAAAGTCTGATATCTCATCTTCTCTCTCTGTCCAAATTCTTCTATACGTCGCAGGACCGCATAACCCATCAGCAGTTAATCCGTGAGACTTTTGCCACTTCTTAATTGCTTTTACTAAATCATCATCATGTTCATCTGCTCCGAACCACGAGGGATCCCATCCCAATGAATCGGCGGAGCTTTTGTTGTAGAATACTTTGTCCATGTTGCCCTCTACTCAAAATCTATATCAACAGATACCTTGATATGAATCTTTGGAACTCGCAGCTGATTTGCCATCCCATGTTTCTTTGCTTCTTCAGCGTCGAGGAACCAATCAGCATGCTTCTTTTTGTCTACAATCTTCATGAAGTAGTCATCTTTTTTCCCGCAGTTACGAGCCATCATAGTGTAGATAGTTGTGTTAAGTCTATCGGCTTCTGTCGCTCCCGCTTTTAGTTCTTCAACTTTGCCGAAATCCATGGAGCTGACGTCGTGAATCATTACTGTTGCGTTTGGATCCATAAAGCGCATGCCTTCTTCACCAAAAGAAAACAATACAGCTCCACAGCTCATCGCTTTACCTTCTACGATGGTAGCAACAGGAATTTCTGAATGCTTTATCGCACTGATCATTGACATTAAACTGTAGACTTGGCCACCGTATGAATCAATGACAATAGGAATTACTTTCTGGCCTGTGTTATGGGCTTGTGCCATCTCTTGAGCGAACTTCTTTGCAGAATCTTCATCAAATTTATTGACCCTGATTATTACAGGCTGCTTTCTTAGTTCTATTTCTTTAACTTTGGGATCAATTTCTGTTGTCCAGTGCATTATAACTCCTTATTATCCACACTTCGCCATACCACAGTTAATACATGTGGCACATCCTTCTTGGTATACTACATTCGGACTGTCGCAGCAAGAGCTTAGTACTCCATTACTCGCCCTGGTACCGTCCGCGATGTATTTCTTTAGACATCTAGCAATTACTTTAGAGAAGCTAAACAGATCTGCATCTTTATCTTTCTGTAACTGTTCGACAAGATATTGAACTGGTACACCGTGACGAAGCGCTAGCGATAATGTACGTGTGAACGCAGAGTGGTTTGGGTTATCAAACACTTTCACGACATCCTTGATTATAAATTCATCGCCATTTGATCCTACAACGAGATCATACTTGGAGGGAACAGACTTCCTAACTCTTTTCTTAATCACACCTGTTGTGTGTCTCCTGGGAATCTCTACGTACTCCGACAGTCCCCCAATGACCTCATATGGCTGGCCATTCAAAAGGCCTATCAGAATGGTCCATGCTTCCCCCTTAATATTTGCTTGGTGTATATCACACTCTAAATCTTCGGGTCGGCGAGGCGCTGTATTAACAAGTATCTCAGAAGACTCTCGAGGGTCATCATGACTTTCTTCAGCAGCGACAAGAACCCCTGAACGGCTACCATCTCTGTAGACAGTTACTCCCTTACATCCAAGCTCCCACCCCTTCATATACACTTGCTTGACTGTCTCCACGTCAATATCGTTAGGGAGGTTTGTGGTGTTCGATATCGCATGACAAACCCACTTCTGGGCGGCCGCTTGCATCTTGACCTTAGCAACCCAATCAATCTCATTGGCTGTTGCGCCGGCATAAGGGCTCATCTCAACAAGCTTTTCGTTGCTCATTGTTTCGCCTTCACCAATCTCTATTGTGTCCATCCACTGCCTGAAGCCATGGTGATAGACGGTATATTCCTGCCACCTATCGCCGGAATCATCCACGAAATCTACTCGAGCATCGGCATCTTGACCAGTCAACTTTTTGCGGCGAGTGTAATGAAGCATGAAAGCTGGCTCGATTCCAGATGTTGTTTGCGTCAGCACAGAGACAGATCCGGCTGGAGCTGTTGTGGTTAACGCAATGTTTCTACGTCCGTAGGCTCTCGACAATTTTTCTAATTCAGGGTCTGCTTCATAGAGGCGCTGGATAAACTTATGGTTTGATTCTCTCTCAAAGTCGTAAACTTCGAAGGCGCCACGTTCTTTCGCAAGTGTGCACGAACTTCTATAAGCGTTCAAGGCAAGAGTCTTATAAATGTCTTCTACGACATCAACAGACTCTTCAGAGCCGTAAGTGACACCTATCATGGCAAGAGCGTCACCAAGACCAGTAATCCCAAGCCCTGTCCTACGACCCTTCAGAGCAGCTGTTCGAATATTATTCCACAGGGACCTCTCATGATACTTAACATGATCAGACTCTGGGTCACGATCGATCTTGTCAAGAATCTTATCGACTTGCTCAACTTCAAGATCAACCATGTCGTCCATCAAGCGCTGCGCTTTAATCACAACGCTAGAGTACTCGTCAAAGTCAAATTCAGCACGAGAAGAGAATGGATTCTTCACGAACGCTGTCAGGTTCACAAGCATCAACCGGCAACTATCGTATGGTGATAGAATAATTTCACCGCATGGGTTTGTCGACACAGAACCGAAGCCTTCTTTAGTATATACATCAGAAGGTGTCATGGACTTTGCAGTGTCCCAAAAGAGGACACCAGGTTCTGCGGCAGCGTGAGCGCCTTCAATAATCTCGTGCCAGATTTCAGCGGCGTCATCAACAACACTGATCTTCGGGTTAGAAGAGTCTACGGGCCATCGAAGCTCGACTTCTTCGTTATTTCGTACGGCCTCCATAAATTCATCTGTAACACGAACAGAGATGTTGGCACCCGTCACCCTCGTCAAATCTTGCTTTATCTTTATGAAGTCACGGATTTGTGGATGGTGAACAGATATCGTTAGCATCAGAGCCCCTCTACGGCCTCCCTGAGCGACTTCTCGACACGAATTGCTAAATCTATCCATGAAGACTTCAATGCCGTCTGTAGTCCTAGCTGCGTTGGCTGTGGTAAGGCCCTTCGGTCTAATTGTGCTAAGGTCAAAGCCGACACCCCCACGACGCTTCGCAATCTGTACTAACTCCTGATCAGTCTTCAAGATTCCACCATAACTGTCCTCTGGTGACTCTATAACAAAACAGTTGGATAGTGACTGGATTCTTTGGTCATTTCCGATACCAGACATTGGAGAGCCTTGAGGAACTACCTGACTAAAGTCTTTTAACAGAGAGTATATTTCACCCTCTGTCAGGGGATTCGGATATTTTTGCTCAATCCTAGCTAGTTCGCCAGCAATACGTCGGTGCATATCATCCGGACTCAACTCCAGAAATTCTTCATCTTGATTGGTAAGCAAGTATTTAGTCGCGACGACATTAGCTGCTAACTCGTCTCCTGAAAAATACTCAAGACACCGAGCGTATACTTCTTGGTACGTATATGTTTTCGACACTTCTGTCTCCATCTTATTAAACTCTATTAATCTCTTTCCACTTCTTTCTAATCAGGTCTTTTGTCTCGCGTTGTTCGTCCTGGCGGGCTTCAGCGAGAGTCGCCGACTCACTATCGATTACTTTAATACTAGAGCGCGCGGTGTCAATGTGTATAGGAAAAAGAATCCCGTCCTTACCAGCGCGGTTTTTAGCGATAAAGATACGACCGGTCCCAGTAGCTTTCTCAGTTGCCTTTCTTGAAAGCGAAACAACTAAGTCAGCAACCATTGCCTTCCCATATGCTTCCGACATATTCTCAAGACCAACGATGTCAGAATTTGCCGAGTCTCTATTCGCTTGGCTCGCTGTCCACACTGGTACCCTTAGTTCCATTGCAAGATTTCTGAGCTCTTCATAAATAAGCTTAAGCTCATGACGTAAAGAGTCATACTGGCGTGTTGATCTCATAATGTCTGCATAATCGATAAGTATCAGAGAAGGTTTGAAGTTTCGTAAAGCAAGTTTCTCAATGTGGTTTCTAATGGTCGTTACTGACGCGGTACCAGTTGGATACTCCTTAATCATCAAGCGTCCTAAGTCTTCATTCTTTTCGTAAAACTCTTTGACTTGCTTTTTGTGATCGTGAACATCTGAAGACGGTATATTACAGAGGTTCGAATCGTATCGAATACCCACAGCCTGTTCAGTCAGCTCGAATGTGTAATGCAGAACATTCTTTCCGTTTCTCATTGCATTAGCACCCATCTGCACAAGAAAGTGAGACTTACCAACACCTGTGTTCGCGGTAACGACCCCAATCTCACCTCGACCCAACCCACCTGCTAGAACGTCCTTAGCATCTAGTTCTGGAATACCCGTGGGACATACACATCGGTCAATCTTCTGAAAGCGAGCTTCAATATCTTCAAAGAAGTCGTGCCCAACCGTATTCGGCATGCCGATTGATACAGCGTTTTTCATCAACGAGATTACAGACTCGAAGTTGTCAGTACTAATCAATTCTACCGACTGCTCAAGGGCTTCCTTGAATGCCTGCCTCTTGCAGAAGTCCAACGACTTTTCCTTAACATAGGCAATATCACCAGGGTTAGGATTCTCGCGCATCCGAATCAAGTAAGATACAATCTGATCCCTTAGGATGATATCGCCGTCTTCGCTAAGCGCATCTTTGATGATCGAAATCAAAAGTGATTGAGTTGGAAAGCACCGATATTCTCTAAAGTAGTTGAAGTACTTATCACAAAGATATTCTAGATAACGCAGCTCGAAAAAATCAGGCCTCATAACTTCAACCATCTGAGCGGCCCAGTTTAAGTCCGTCAACAAGCCTTGAAAGATCTTCTCTTGAAAAGGCTTGTTATAGTGTGCGAACTGGCCGGCGGGCAGATCATCTAAAATTGCTGTCTTGCTTGTTGCGGGCTGCATAAAAATCCTCTGTTAGTCTACTTTAATACCTTCAAGGTCATAAAAAGCTTGTCATAATCAACGTTAGTGATCTGTATCTTCATCAGTTCTCTGATGAACCCAAGTTTATCACGGGTGGTATCGTTCTGGAGAGCTGACTCTATTTTCTGTGCCTGGCTTGCAGACAACTTACCTAAGCCGAGATACATAAGCTTCCAGTTCTTTCGTATGTTCTCTTCGTGTTCAATGATATTATCATAGAGCTTAAGACTCTTTTGTACTCGAAGCTTTTCACATTCAGTAACTATGTCATCCACAGTAAGACTGTCAGAATTTCCAAACTGCGGAAATCTCTTCGAGAGGTTTTTAAACCCAACTCCAGGGGCACCTTTTAGACCGTCAGAGGCGTCACCAATGAAGCATCTTGCGAGACAAAAATTTTCTGGGTGAACGCCAAAGTTATCGATAACGCTCTCTATACTCCACTCTTTTTTGCTTCCGGGCGACCACACTCTTACCCTGTCGTTTATCAATTGAAAAAAATCTTTATCAGTTGATACGACAATACACTCTTTATCTTTAAAGACGGCGTTTACGATGTAAGCAACGATATCATCACCTTCGCAGTCAGATACATACACTTGCTTGATTCCAGCTTTTCGTAATAATGAAACAAGTCTTGCTACTTGTGAATTTCTATTCTCGACAGTGTCGGGTATATCTTCGTAAAAGCGGTTTAACTTTGCAGGGCGACGGCCAGACTTGTATGTAGAGCTTACCCCTCGCCGGCGTACAGAGCCCCCACCCTCCCAAGTGACCACTATATCACTTGGTTGATACCTTTCGCACAACAGTTGTATGCCCTTCAGAAACCCCACTATCCCACCGACATGTTCACCGTTGGTATCCATAGTGGGATTCGCTGCCCAGTGCCTGTAGAAGACATTCAGTCCATCTAACACTAGAACAGGACGATCATTAGACATCTAAGTCCTCAATACCATCCAAGTCTAGATCGAGAGCAGCGGCTCTCACTTCTTCGTATGACTCCGTGTCAAGATGAGCGTCAGCAGGGTTTTCTAGCTTTCTTGTCATGCAAGCTTCTAACAGCGCTTCTACATACCCATGATATTCAGGATCATTCCAGACATCACCAAAATCAGCTTTATAGAACTTCTTTTCAACAATCACTTCTCCTGTAGAAGCGCTGGCAACAACAAGGGACTTCCAGCTTCCGGTTCCGCTAATGCTGATTGTCTTGTCATCTATTGTGGCAGCGCCGAACTTCCTCAGCTCATCGAACACCTGCTCATGCTCGAATATTCCTTTTCCGAAATGAATCTCAAAATTACATTCTCTAAAAGGTGGGGCGACCTTGTTCTTGATAGTCTTTGCACGAACGTGAATTCCAATTACTTCCTTATTCTTGTTCGTGATCTGCTGCCCTGCCCCCAGTTTAATTCGTACAGATGAGTGAAAAGGGATTGCCTTACCACCGGGTGTAGTAGTAGGATCTCCATACATAACTCCAATCTTTGTCCTAATCTGGTTCAAACAGATCATCAACACGTTCTGATTTGCGATTACGCCTGTAATCTTTCTCATTCCTTTCGAGATAGCTCGAGCCTGTAAGCCGATTGTCTCTTTGTCATAGTCGCCGACAAGCTCAGCTTTAGGAGATGTAGCAGCGACGGAATCCCAGATGATCGTGACAGGTACATCCTTATCCATCGCCTTCGCCTTGAGAATAGTCGACTCAGCGATAGACATAACCTCCTCTGTGCAGTGCGTGTCAACATATACAAATCGCTTGCTGATATCGACACCAAGCATCGAAAGGTTCTCTACACTAGTTGCGTTTTCAGTGTCAATATAGACGACAATTCCGCCCATTGCCTGTGTAGACCGAGCAATTTGAATCGCAATATGAGATTTTCCGATAGATGGCGGCCCGAAGATCTCTACAATACGCCCCTCTGGCAAACCACCATTCGGACGATTCGCGATGATATAATCCAACTGCTTAGATCCTGTACTAATCCACCGATTCACGTGGGTTGGTGACTCATCAGTTGACAGATTGTAGGCAATTCGAGAACCATGTTCTTTATTCAGTGACTTAATCAGGTCAGAGGTAAACTCATCGCTGTTGTCTTGCTTCTTTTTTGACATTAAAACACTCCTATGTTCATAGAACAACTATAAGATTATGTAACTAGATGTTCATAAAAAACAAGGGAGGGAATTTCTTCCCTCCCTTGAAGTCACGAGGACAGCTTTTGTCTAAAAGTCATCTTCGAGATCGGCAAAAGCATCATCAAGACTCTTGAACTTATCACTAACCGCAGCTTCGCTGTTGTTTGTTGTAGAGCTGGTAGTTGAGTTGCTTGTAGAGCCACGAGACGTGCCAAAGTTGTCGTCGGTAGAAGAGTTATCTTCGTCACCGTTCAACCAATCATTTACGATCTTTGTCAGAGTGTCATAAGACTTCTCTTCATACATCTCTTCCAGGGAAGGAATTCCGTCAGTCCACTCAGTGATCTGCTTCTTGCTGTCAGCAAGCTTGCTCTGCTTCCCTCGGGGACGGACTTCGGTCGTTGCCCACTGGCGACCGGGCGCTTTAGTACAAACAACCTTAATGTCACGACCTTCCATCACATCAGTGATGTCGCCATAATCTTCATCAAGCATGATGTTAAGAAGAGACTGGTATACGGTCTTTCCGAAAGACCAGATACGTACGCCCTTGTCTTCTTCACCTCGAACTACAACTGGAGCGTAGTAGCGAGCCTTAGGGTAGAGCTTCTTCGCAAGCTCATAAGACTCCTTGGTGCCCTCATCACGGAGCTTTGTGATAAGCTCCTGGATGGGATCAGGATTACCGAACTGATATGGCGCCAAAAGACCAGGGTTGTTTCCAATGTTGTAGTAAAACCAACGCTCAGCAAACGGTAGACCGTCATCATTACCTGAGAACGCGAGGAGACGTACTACGGACTCTTCTCCCTCTTGTGGTCGCCACATAACGTTGCGGCGAGAGTTTGTGCCAGATAGCTGGCCGAGCTTCTTACGAAGTGCATCAAAATCAATTGCCATGATAACCTCCAAATGTTTAATGTGCAATAGGCAATTTGCAGTTAATTTGTCCGTGAGGACATTAGTAGTATAAGTCTAAATTCTTAATTTTTCAAGTCTTTTTTTTCTTTTTCTTATTTGGGTATGTTGAGCCCGTTCCGATAGGAGTTGTCGCACCCGCAACTGCAGTGGTAACTGCTTGCTCGTCAGCCTCTCGCTCATCCTCGGCGCTCTCGTCTGGCTCACCTAAAACTTCTTCTTCGGCCAACATTTCCCGTATAAGCATTCTAAGATATTTCATATCTTTAATTATGTAGTAAAGCGGTGTTGTGGCTCAACTTCGAAATATTGCGGCTCACATTTTTGAAGGTTTTGAGAAAGCCAAAGTGACTCTTCCTCTGCTTTCGCGAGGTTACTTACTTCTTTCCACCAACACCCAAGTTCTGGATTCCAACGATAACGGCGCTGCTTAAGAAGATGATTCTCTTCTCTCAAGGAGCCAGCAGCGAAGACGTGATAATCAGGTTGCATAGCATTGCTTAGCATCTCAGTCATGTACTTTTCATGCCTTAAAAGATGAAGAGTCGCATCAACGTCAGCAACGGCATTGTGCGAATCATAAAAGAAACCATGCCAAGCGCAGAGCACCTCTAGAGCCTTCGAAGCGCGACAGATGACTGTCCAATCAACTTGGGTCATTGAGCAGCACCAGACGACGTCTGAAGGTACAATCTGTCCATTCTTTTGGAGCGCCTTCTCAATCCACTGTCTATCGAATGAAGCGTTATGAGCAATCGCAAACTGACATTTCGATAAGATCTTTGCAACTTTATCCCATGGGATGGAATGACCCTTTAGATCCTCATCAACAAATCCAGTTATGTCAGTAATAATCTGGCTTAGAGGATTAGCCGGTTCTTGAAGATACTCAATGCTCTTCTTGACGCCTGAAACTTCGCCGGTTGCCGGCGATACAAAGAAGGGTCGCATTGCAATCTGGATAATCTCGTCATTATCCTTATTTAGACCAGTTGTCTCGACATCAATGATCACAGCCGGTACATCACCTGGCGCTGGATCTCTGTCTGGAGCTGCTAGTGCAAGTAGCTTCTCTAGTGTTACTACTCCGTCTTTTTCCAAATGCTTCATATTACACCTCTCATTCAAGATAATGTAAAAGAAAACATGGGGGTTTACATGCTACTACGCATTTTCAGGCCAAGAATTTTTCTTTGAAGATTTGTATACGACAACAGAGCCATCGCCTAGCCTGTCGACTTGGACCGGAATACTAAGACTCAACTTACCGGCGTTCTTAGCACCGATGAGGGTATGATGAATGTACTTCGCTCCATTACGACTATCGAGATCACCCATTTTAATAATGATTCCAGTCATGTCTCCCTGCCTCTTTTGAGACAGTCCCGGAGCATATGCTCGCTTCATAACGTCAGCACCAGAAAGAGCTTGCTTCAAAATATCGGCAATCCCCTGAAGTTCTGAACCTGACTTCTCTATCTTAAGATTCTTCATAAGCTGCTTCGGGTTTTCTTTCGCGAGGGCCCCGGCTTCTTGAACGTCTTTGTTCCAGCGACCCCGACCGACGGAGGATCCTATTTCTCCGGGTTTGGTTTCTCCAGAGCGTTTCGATTCCTTCTCTTTCTCTTCTGGCTTGGCAGCCTCTTCATTTTCTTCTAGAATCATCTTCTTGATGTAACTTCTGAGCATTTCTTCATTCATTAGAGTTTAACTCCGTAATCTTCAGTGGGAACTTGCCTACACCCTGCATATCGTATCCATTAGATACATATTCAGATACCGCCGTAAGTTTCTTAGGATCTGCCTCAAATAGCAGAGCGTCATGGATAATAAATAAGGGTTTTACGACACCCGCGAACTGTCTGCAAAAATCCAGAAAGCCGGCAAGAGATACATCAACGGCAGTAGATTGCAGGAAGTTATTAACCAAGATAGAGGGGCGCTGGTCATCAACCTCGATAGGTCGACCAAAAAGGTTAGTGATGGATCCAGTCTTTGCTTGATCTGATAGGCTTTTACTCAGGCTGTCTACCTTAAAGTAATTTGCAACCTCTTTCATTAGCTTCTCTACTGGTATATCAGAACCTTCATCTCTGAGCATACTTTCCAGCCTATACTTCCCGGCGCCGTATAAAGTACATAATACTGCTAACTTCGCTGCATCTCTGCTGATTCCAAGCCCCAAGTTCTCAGAGAATGAAGTGTATACATCACCCCGTAGGTCCGCACCAGCGATGTTCAAAGCAACTCGCGGCTCAAGAGAAACAAAGTCTATTTCGTATAACTTTTTGTTTCGTGATGATGCTCTTAGAACAGCCCTGTGGTCTTTCTTCATCGTTAATATTTGAGGGCCTGATTTCACCACTAGACGTCCAGTCTTTGTCGAAGACCTAGAATACTGTGGTACGGGTAAAGAGCCGCCTACAGATGAACTTACAAAAGAATTAAGGACATGGTTATCTTCGTTTTCAAGAATCGAACGAGCAGACTTCTCATTTAGGGTACAGGGCTCGAGCATCGAAAAGAGTGCATTCGTGTCTTGAAAGAATGAAGAATACTCTGACTTGCTTACCTCTGCTGTCATTTCTTGTATGTCTTTTAGGAATGGCATCAGTATTTGCTTAAACCGCGGGGTGGGAATTACATATGACCATGGAACATCACCTGTATAACCACACTCTTTGAAGCTGTTCTTATACTCACGAGGGATCAAGTCTGGTACCTCGTAGCCATAGAGTCTTAAAAGGTCTTCGATAGCAGCAGGTGCTGTTAAGTCACCGACGCAGAAGTCATGCTCCTCCAACTCCTGTGCTGGTTTCAGCATACCATCCTGCAGTATTACATCATACGGAAAGCCCGTGACCTGCTTATAGATTAGTAAACGCATATGGAATATTACACAGCGCAGCTACAATTTTCACATGCTACGAATCTTTTAATGCTGTTAGTGTCTTAGTGATATTCGTTATCATGCTGGTATAGCTACCAAACGCGTCGACCTGTGTCATCTTGATTTTCGTCTCGAACTTTCCCTTTGAAAGAGAGTGGTCGATCCCCGAGACAACAAACACATTATCTATTGTGGTCCCGGTGCCGAAGTCAACAAAAAAGTTCTGTCCATAACTTATTACTGGACATCCAAATGTATTCATTGAAAGAGTGACCGGGGCTGTCTGTAATGGTAAGCCAGCGTCTCTAACGCCCTGTGCGGTTGTACCTCCGCCCATTCCCCCACGCATCATGTTAATCGAGGCAAGCTTCGGGTCATTCATAGATGATAAGTCAGCAGATAACACAGCGGAGTTTGTAGAACCATATATTATCGACGGCATTGTGCTTTGGATGAACCCCTTTAGCGCGGGAAACCCGCCTTTAACCCTAAAGTACGTATCAGGTTGAGTGGCTGGATCATAAGATTTCATATCATCTTCAGACATCGAGGGTACAGCTTCCAGTAAACCGTAGTCTAGCGCTTCCTGTAGCTGCTCTAAAAATGCTGTTTTGTGATCGACTGAAATATCGGCGTCAAGACCGAATTCCGCCTCTGTGTTCATCGCTCGAGTTGTGTTCGTAGCAGCAGTTGTTAAAAGACCCATCGAGTTTGAACGTGTGGCTTGAGACAACCTATTAAGCGCAGTGTAGGGAGTACATACTGAATCGTATATATGGATCCTGAGTATCGTTGCACGGCGGCCTTCGGGATGACCTGTATCTTTTGCAGGTACAGCTTCAATATGAAACCTAACTCTTGGCATCTTGAATTCAAGCTCCGAAGTGTCCCCGTAGGCATCTTCAAGGCGCTTCTTTTTCTCGTCGTTAAGCTTTGTTGGATCTTCCTTGAATTTCTCTTTCACTGTCTTTTTACCTTCTTTGTCAGTGTCGTACAAAGAAGCAAGACCGAACGCTTCTGCAGTCTGATTATGGATAAACTCTTTACCCATCATACCCATAAACCTACCAAGAGGAAGATTAACTGTATTCTTCGTGTTTTCTTTAAAGACTAAGTCAAACTGCTTTAAGTTGATTGGGATTTCAGCAGTCGTTAAATCCTTTAGATAAGAAGACTTATCATTCATAGGATAGAACAAAAACTGGATCTCGTCAAATCTCTTAGTGGCAGCAAGAGGTTTTCCCACCATATACATGAGTAACGCGCCGTACGAAATATGATTATTCGACCACTGTGGGATATTGACAAAGCTTTTACTGCCATTATGACCTGTCACTTCTTTGGCAAATGGATCTTTTTTCGACTGGCGCATCTTTTTCAAGTGGCTTATCTTCTCGCCAACTGCATCCGCGATTGTCTTCTTTAGTTGCGCGGCGGCGCCACCTTTCCCATCTTTACCGAACATGTCTTCCAAAGTATCTGCCAGCTGACCTGACGTACCTTCGGCACCCCTGTTCGCAGATATATACTTCTTTAACGCTTTCTGTGTTTCTTCATCCATCGTCAAAGCGCGGCTTGTATCAGATGCAGCACTAAAAAACGACTTTCCAAAGACGTCCTTCGCTTCCTTCGTTCCGCCCGTCGCAGCGGCATCTTTAAGGGCAGTAGCTTTAAGTTTTTTGATCACATCGACCATATCTTTAAGCGCCTGCATCGCATCTTCTACGTCTTCACCTTGGCTGATATTATTTGTATCGACATTCGAGGCGCCTTTCATCGATAGCTTAAGTTTAATCTTGACTTGCCCTACGTCGTCAAAAGAAAACGAGCTGTTGACGATCATATATTTTTCGGTCACCTTAAGCGCGTCCAAGAATGCACCGTAATAATTTCCGCTTGCTAAGTCGTTATCAGGGTGAGACCATCCGTAGGTTATCAAAAGCTCAGTCCGACCGTATAGATCTGGTTTCACGAACTCGGATATTTCCGTCAGACGAGATCTGTCATGTAAGACAAGGGAAAGATCAGCAGTCTTGTGTGACATCATCCCCTTCGAGGGTGTAACAGAAATACCGAAATCTTCTATACTCATCAAAGGACGGAAAGGGTCAATGATAGGAGCTCCCCTGCGGCCGCCTGCAGAGACTGGTTTACCATCGTCTCCCTTAACGTTAGAGAACGCTTCGAAATCAGTATATCCCTCTAGTTGACCGTTTAGTGTTGGGACTAGAGTTTGGGGAGCGGTGAAGATCTCCATCCCAACAGTCGCTACATCTAAGTCTTCGGCGGAAGCGATGGTATCAGAACCTCCCGATGTTTTCTTACCGTCGCCGTCAAGGCCGGCTGCAGCACGGGCTTCTTCACTCTCCAGCTTACCCTGCACAGCTTCTTCGTTTAATGCTGTCGCCAAAGCTTTGTCTACGTCTGTTGCAGGCTGGCTCTGCCCTGCTACATGTTGCATCAAGCTAAGTGTTTGTATACGACCGTCTTCGCTGAGGCCTTTCATAGGCGAGACAAGTGTTATATCGAGATACGGTTGGCATCTCGAGAACTCTAGAGTCGGGATAGCATTCATAAATAAGGCAGCAGCCCCGGAGTCGCGGGTAGCAGGGACCAGCTTTGGATTTTTAATTTGGAGAGCGCAAAGGTTAGGGGTAAACTTCGTTGGAGAAGCAAATGCACCGTTGATTGTACCGTCTTCGCTACCGTCAGACCCTGGAGTTATACGGCACATGTCCCTAACACTTATGGGAGAACATATCTTCTTGTAATCATCGCTCGAGAATATAGACGAAAACGTGTCTGGCTCTCCAACGTATTGATACGTTTTCATCGCGAGCTTCAAAGAATCAGAGTCACCAGTTACTATATCTTTAAGAGCCTCTACGTTCTTCGACATGATAACTCCGCCCTCGGTGGCGTCGTTAAACGTCCTAGCTAATTTCTCGATCTCAGGTGTAGAGTCAAAATCAACGTTCCCAAACTTGTCTATCGTATTTTCATCACCGAACGCAAGGATCGAGGTGAATTTTTCTTTTGACACGATGCTATAGTACCGACCAAGAGCGGCTATTATGTCACCAAGTTTGGAGTCGTATATTGCCATTTACCCCACCAGGGCTTCTATCTGTCCAATGTTGACAGGAATAATTAATTCAATCCCAGCTGGAACTTGAAGACCCCACCCAATCCCACTAGCAGCAGCAATCACCCACCACAGGGTTCCGTCTCCGTAGTATTCACCAGCGATAATATCAAGACGATCATTTTCTACTGTGACCCTCTTGACAAAATCTAGTGCGCCTGAATTAACAGCTCTGTTTATAGCATAACCTGCGGAATACGTGCCATAAGACTTGCCGCCTTTTATGCGTGGAGATCTTTTGTATCTTGTTGGCATTATTATCCTCCACCTTCGCCGTCTTTGTCTATTGATTTAGCAAAGTTGTCGTAGTTCGCTGAACGATCATCGGTGACTTTCGAACTAACCTCTGGTGTTTTTGCACTGTTAAACGGACTTCTAATTCCACCCTTGTCATGATAATCTGTCGCCATCGGTCCCGCGAGACCTCCGACAGGATAGTTCATGGACCTCATCATACCATTACTATCCAGGCCTGGAATAATATCATGAATCGGGCTAAACGAAATCGAAATCGTCAACATCGTTGGAGCGCGACGTCCCAGCCCACTCATATCCCATTGTGCTTCATTCCAGTCGAAGTCCATGCTTGTTATAACACCCGCTAGTCCTCGGCCGCCGGCGGCTTCAAAAGATCGAACAATTGCGTTATTCTTGGGATCAAAGAATTTATCAACATCCTCTATTTGAGTGTCTAATGTGATTGCAGGATCAGCTGGTGTAAGCTTCTTGATTGTAGCTGGAATAGGCGCAAGATCATTCGACGTAACGACATAAGTGTGAAAATGTCCCTTGGCGCTTGCTGGTCCGTACGGGTCTGCTGCATCATCTTGATCTTCATACTGCACAAAATATTCCGCATAAGATGCCTCTAGTTCACCTTCGGCATCGTAACTTGAGTACACTTGCCTCTCTAGAATCTTAACCTTACCGGACGTCGTCGGACGAGATCTAAAAGCCTTTGAAGTTACATGATCACCGCCATCGGGCGGGTTCGTGTTATGAGTGTTTTGGCTTTTATCACCAGTTGAAGCAGCGGGAATTATCTTCCCAGCTTTAGTGTCATATGTCGTATAACCTGCTGAACTTGGCGAAAGTATCGCGTAGCCCCACGTCTCATCACCCGGTAGGTATCCATGGGCAACATCAGCAGCGGAGGCAGGTTCTGTTGAGAAGCGTGCCGTTCGTTCTTTGGTTGCGGCATCGAATGCTTCTTTATATTCTTTGTCAGAATCTGCTTTCGCAGAACTTACTGCGGACGCGGCAGATATATCAAAGCCAGCAGCGGCCAGTTCTTTATTGACTTCAGTACTCTTACCCTTCTCTGCGTCTGCCGGCGCAAGCTTTATCTCTGACAAACCGAATATCCTTGCGAGATTAAACCTGCTATAGTTACTCCTTACGACATCACCCACCCTTAGTCTTATGACTGGCGACGCCGTCGGGATCTGAGAGAACGGCATTACAAACTTCTTATCACCGGCTTTGACAGATTTCCCTGGTGAGAATGAAGGGTAAAGCATAGAGACGAGCTTGTTTACACTCCACCACATGGAATCAAAATCGTCAGGTGAAGTAGACACAAGCGTCCATGATAAACTTATACTTCTTGTTGTGTCTTGGTAGATCTTGACCTTGTCTATCCTCCCATATCCCGCGCTCTCAGAGTATGACACGCTATATGAGTCTTTTAGATCATTCAAGAAGGCATGGAAGCTTATCACCTCGTTAGTACGAAGGTCATGAAAGTAGAAGGGACAATACTCTGCATCAAGTTCGTTTTCAATCAACTCTACGTCTTCTCTGCTATACCGGATCGAAGACTGTGCAGCATTCCCTTTAACACCCCTGTTGTTTCCACCCGGTCTCAGGTTATCGCCGTACGGAACTGGTGTTCTTGATTCGTCATCTCCAATTCTGGAGTGCAACTCTTGCATAAATGTCGGGTGGTACCCAAAAGCGGTAGCAGCATTAGTGTACTTCTCGTTTAGAAGCACAAGAGCTGGCGCCGATCGGTGTCTCCAAGCCTGTTTGTCACTCCCAGGCTGTCGGCTCATTTGGGTTCTCGTCTGGCCAGTCGTGCTTAGCGCGTTAAACTTCACATATTTGTTGTATGAATTCAGCCAAGCGTCGCCCATCGTCAAAATTGAAACGAAGAAATTCCAGGCAGGATATCTGTTCAAGTTCATTATCATATCGAAAATGGCTCGAGCGCCGTCTGGTCCGGATGTTGTGCCACTGTCCAGAGTCACAGTCTCCAACATTCTGTCTAAATCTCTTCTAACTACTCTCATCACGTTTGCGTAGTACCCAGATCCATAAAGCGCGTTGAACAGCACATCATCGCCAGATGCTGCAACTTCTGAAAACCATGCCGCGACGGAAGACATACCTGTTACAGCACTGACCTCAGGCAAGGGTGGAAAAGACGGGATCGGGGAAGGTGCCTCATCTGACGCATCGGGAAGAGCGGATGGCGGAATCTTCAACCAAGCAGCTAAACCGTATATCGCACATTTCCAAGCTGGACGATCTAGTCGAGGAAATCCTGCCTGCCGTAGAATACGGAGGATAGTACCTTCCTTATACCATCTTCCCTTCGCAAGGCTACGCGGAGACTTAGGATTGTGGGGTTTTTCTGTCGACTCTAAGAGTTCCACAAGGGTAATAAGTGCAGTAAACACTGCAGCACCTAAAAGATACTCACCAAGCGCCTGCACAGCTGTATTAAGGTTCGCAAAAACAGCATGCTCAAAAGGTTCCCTATAAGATGAAAGATTACCAAAAGTCTTTTGTGCTGGTAAGGCGGCCCCTGTAATATCGTCATAACGAAGTTCGGCATTTTGAAGCTGTATCTTCTCTGGAGACGCATAGACGTTGGTAGGACGAAGCTTCTCTACGTCAACCTTTGCAGAGCCCATCTGAACATCAGTTGTCGACACCGCGCTTCCGCCGTCTGGATCTGAGGAATTACTCATCCTGTGACCAGTGGAGCGCACCATCAACGAGTGAGCGATCTTGTGAAGATCATTCAAACTTGTCCTTACAGCATCGTCGTCGTATACACCAAAACCGCTTTGAGTTATAGGAATTCCGGGCTCTGTGAATCGGCCATCTTCGATATAGGGACTTGATCCAGGCGTCGGGTCGAACCTGTTACCAGTCCGGAGCATACTAGATATCTTCTTTTGTACTGGTGTCTCGCCGGAGGGAGACTTGACAGCAGACGCCCCCGTAGGATCACCGACACCGGGTTCGCCGGGTTCCCTGTTTGAGACCACATCTCTTAATAGATTATGGCCATCAGTTTGAGCGTTCTTATTTAGAACGTCGGATAAAGTTGATATCTTTCCAGAGTTGCTTAATGTCTCAAAATTATTAACTGCTGACTCGGACGACTTCCCACCCGTCGGGAACGTTCTTGTAAATCCTTGAGTCTCATCGGCTCCACCCGTCTTAAATTCTGCTGGTAGTCCAGATGTACCCCTAAGAGACGTTTCAGCGATAGGATTATCATCTATTGGAAAAGCATTCTTAGTGTCAGGAGACTTGGTCAGAGAACTCAGATACGACCCCAGCGTGGCCTTTGCAGAGGTGCTCAGGTCATCGCCCTCTTTAACGGCGCCGTTTGGGCTTGAACCTTCTGGAATGTAGTCTTTTTCATTGGCCATGATTTTTAAGTATCTCTTCTCTTAAAACTTCTAGAGCTTCCTCGTCTTTCTTAACCAATTCAATGATCTCTAACAGATTACGCATCGGAAGCGGTACTTCAAGTTTCTCAAGTTTTCTTAGGTCTTCTAAAAACTTCTCTCTAAGAGCTGCTCTATCTTGATCTTCACCGTTTATACCTTTAGTCACTTTACTATCCTTCTGCTGATGCTAGCGCGGTGGTCATAACAGATTTATCTACCAAGACCTTGCCGACCTTGTCAGCATCCATGGTAACCTGTACATTAAGAGTAATATTTACCGGTTCGTTGGTAACGTTAAATTGGCCATCGCCTGTCCCGATCGCTTTCGCGAAATTATCAAGAGCTACTTTGGCGTTGAGTTCTCCAACGCTGTTTAGAGCAGTTATCGCAGCCTTTGCGTTATCCACCATCGCTGTGACGGCAGCGCCCATAGTTTCAGCTGGTCCCATTCCTTCCGAAGCAGTCGTCAACTCAGTGAGTGCTTGAGAGAAGTCGATAAGACCCTTGGTCATCTTACCCGCTGTGTCAAGTGTGGTCAAAGCCGCTTCATTAAGCGTCATCGATTCGAGTGTGGTGAACAGGGTCGCAATGCTATTCTCTCCAGTGAGAGAGCTGACCATACCCTGGACGACATTCTTAACAAGGCCACCGACAGAAGATCCTTCAGGAACCTGCATGCCCGACAACTTCGATACTGTATCGGCAAAAGAACCAACAGCGGCCATGGCTTTGGAGACAACATCAACTTTCTTCAACGCCAGTTCCACAGCGGCATCATCACCTAGACCCGCCGCGGCGTCAAGTACAGCATTGATGAGCTTCGGCATCTCGTTCTTGACAGAATTAACGATGGTTGTTATCATCTTTGCCATTTGTCCTATTCTCGTAGCCAAATCATCACCACCGAACCAGCTATCATCTTTAGGTATGAGCTTGGAGACGTCTCCAATAGCTTTGGCGAAATTCCCAACCGCTGCCATAGCATCGACAACAACCTTCATCCTTGGGCCGGCCTTCTCTGGATCTCCGACTAAGTTAGCCATCACAATAAGAGTTAAAAGCATATCGGGTAGAGTATCTTTAATCGCGTCTAAAAGCTTGATTATACCGTCAACGATTGCTCCCATTGTTTTCGCGACGTCCTTGCCGAACATGCCACTCGATATTTCCGAGAGCGCCTGGAGCGGTGTCATCAATGCAGACGCGAGTTCAGCGACGGCACCAAGAGCACCAGCGATGACTTCCACTTTCTTTTCAGAGCCGTCAGGAAGTACCCCTGCGAGAAATACGAGGGTAACCATGATCGTCACGAGCGAATCAGTAATCTTCCCAAGAAGATCGCCGATTGAAGTGAATATTTCCGACATAGATGGTCCACCCATCAACTGCGATACAACACCCAGCTTCGCTGCATCGAGCCCGATACCCGCAAGAGACTGCATCACTTCGGCGACTTTGGCAATAACGTTTATTCTCTTGGCGACGTCATCAACGTTCGGTATCTCCAGAGACATGAGAGCGCTTATCATACGCTTGATATCACCCATCGCACCAACGAAGAAGTCGGCGGCAACCTTAAATCCGCCCGCCAGAATTGGAGCAAAAATTCCAATTGCCGCGAAGGCCACACCGAGACCGGCCATACCTGCTATTATTCCGACCATGACTATAATCGCCCCAATAGCTGGCCCGATTATCGGTAGGCTGTCAGATATCTTCTTGAACGTAGGCAGAAGCTCTTGCAGGGCTTTCCCAAATATCAGTACACCTGCTGTGAACAGTAGCGCTGCGGCGACCATACCGACTATCATTATTGGTACTGCTGTCACGAATGATCCAAAGAGCATACCGACAGCGCCAAGAGCAATAGTAGCCATTAGAGTCAGCGCCAGCATCCCAAGTATTTTAACAAAGTCTACAAACGGAATAGCCTTCAATACTTCGTATGCTATTCTGATCCCTGCCGCAAAAGCGACTACAGACACAGTAAAGAACAACGCACCGACAAGCATCATGAGACCGGCGGTTGTAATCGTTGTCGGTTCCATCATGAGTGCGGCAAACACAAAGGGGACCATAGCTGCTATCGCTATTGCTAGGGCTAAAAATACCTTGAGCAAGCCTGTGAAGGGCACATCTTTTAATATAGCATAGGCTAATGCGATGGCTCCTGCAAACAAGACTAGAGAAATCCCTGCGAAGGCGGCGAGTATTGTAAGGTTAAATCCGGCTTTGACGACGTCTTTAGGGCTTATCTCTCCGATCTTTTCAATCATGCTTTTTAAGCCCTCAAAGAAACCGCCACCCTCTTTCTTCATGGCGTCGCCGCCTTCTTTCTCTAGGCCTGCTCCTACCTTACCACCCAAGTCGCCAGTGAAAAAGCCAACAATCTTCGCGACAATGGCTGCGCCGGCAGCTTCTATCAAACCAGCGACAACAGCTTTCGCAACATTGAATGCAACAATACCAGCCATGACCTTGAAGATCAATGGCCCGAATCTATCCATCACTGCCCAGAACATGTTTTGTAGGCCTTCCCAAATCGGCGGCCATGCATCTTGAAGCGCTGGTCCAATCTTGGCGAATGCGTCAGCAAACGCACCGCCGATGCCGGTAGATAGGCCGTCAGATGCGCCATCAAGTCCTCCGGGGTCGGATAAGAAGCTGGCAACACTATTCATAAGATCACCGAGCTTCGTGGCGAGGAATGGGATCAAGTCTGCTAGCGCATCACCAATAACACGAATGATATTCTCAAAAAACTTGCTGAAGGCACTGGCACCTTCTGCACCGGCTCCGCCTGTTATATAGTCATAGACATCCCCGAATACATCTTTTATAAGATCAACTATGCTATAATCGCCGCCACCAGAAATAGAATCAGAGAACTTTTGGAAATATCCTGTCAGCTTATCGAAAAGTCCTTTTAAGGCTTCTGCATTAAAGATCTTCTTGACAGCATCAAAGAGGCCGAGTTTACCCATCAAATCAGCAAACATCCCGCCGAGCTTCTTGCCGAAGTCCATAACAACCTTGAAAGCTTTCTTGATCTCCATTATGGATTCTTTATACTCTTTATTCTGAGCGAACCCCCGGCTGAAACCTTTTGCGAATGCATCAAAGAAGCCGTCGACACCCTGACCACTATGAACTAGTTTCTGGATTGATTTCGAGAGCTCAAGCATGACTTCTTTTTCAGACATCTTGTTGGCTTCGGATTCTTCAGCTGCCGCCTCCATGTCTTCATAAGCAACGCCCATGTTTTCTGTGGCTAGCGCATTCTCCATAGCAGAAACGGACAGACCCATCTGTTCAGCCATTAGCTTCTTTTCTGCTCTTGACATGTCGTCGACGGATTTACCGGCAGCATGGAATGCTTCACGCATCTTGTCAATACGCTCAGCTGGGTTTTGCGCGTTCATCATTTCCATAGTGTCAAGCTGGAGACCGAACGCTTGGTTCAGCTGTGCTACGGAGCCGGCGGCAGATTCAAAATCATCGAACTTATCAATAACTCCCTGTAGGTCTTTTGCTTCCATACCAAGCTTAGCCATGTAGGTAGCAGTAGCAGCAAGTTCTTTCTTGCTCATGTTACCGAAGTTTGCAACATCTTCAGTAAGAGCAGACATGTTTTTACCGATCGTCTTGGCAGAAACGCCAAACTTGTTACCCATCTGGATAGCCATTGAACCCATCTCAACGAGCTCAGTCCCTACATCCTTACCGGTATTGTGGGCCTTTCTTGCCATTTCAGCAAGGGCTTCATTGGTCATGCCAAGACCCTTGTTCATCATGACCATCTTGTCAGCCGCGCCGGCGATCTGATCTTTCAGCATTGAGAATTGAGGGCCTGCGGCTTTTGCTATCTCACCAACCGCCTTTAGCATGGCAGCGGCACCACCAGAGCCATATCCAAAAACTTGGCTTACGCTTAGACCAGATTGCGCTAAAGCCGATGACGAAGAGCGTAAGTTGTCAAACCCTTCCATAACGGCGGCGCCTTCGCCTTTCGACAAGTCGCCCATCTCGCCTTTAAGCTCTTCCATGGCTTGGCGAAGCTCATTGACTCCGCCGGTTGTAGATGCAGCAGCTTTCGTGAACTCGCCCAAGACCTGAAACGGAATACCGACTATAGACTTACCGACGTTGAATAGGCCACCAACAACGCTACCGATCCCGCCAGAGATCATACTGAACATCCCTGGCAGACGGCTGAATGTCTTCATCATTCCAGATGCAGCACCAACAGCTGCGGCTTTCATCGGTGTAAACTTACTTAGTATATTACCGAGAGTGTCCCCGAGACCGCCGGTAGACTTCTGGCCGTCTTGGCCCATCTTGTCTAGGGCACCACCAGCCTTTGAAGCTTCCTCAGCAGCAGAGCTAAGTGTTGAAGATAGACCAGCTATTCTGTCTTCTAGACCGTCGAGATCTTGACACTCCATCGCTTTGCACAGCTCTTTAGCAAGCTGCGCCTGGCCGCCTATCTGCTTAGATAGAGCGTCCATCTGCTTAGCACGGTCAGCCAGAACTTTGTTGATCTGCTGATTAATCTGTAGTTGAGTTTGTAATTCTTTTGAATCAGCCATGCTATGCTCTTACACTTCTCGTTAACGCTACCTTACCATTAAATATAACGAACGAGAATCTGCGCCCTTTATTTGATCATAGGGGCCAAACATAACCTGTCTTTTTACGTAGGGCCCTAGAGGCGGCCCTCTTCCTCTCTAGAAGTGGTATGACATCCTTCATCTCACCAGACTGTAGGGCTACATAAAAGCGCCGGGACTCTGATAGAACTTTCGCAAAAAGGTTCACAGCATCTTTGTTACCCTTTAGCTTGATTTCTGATATCTCACCCTTGACGTAAAGAGCACAATCTCTGAGAAATGTATCGTTAACACTTTGCATATCATTCACCTCATTCTATAACTATGTAAATCTACGCAATTTTGACGGTACTTGTGACCTGTGACGACTCATTAGAGCGCGAGTCTCAGGATCATTCTGGTGAGCGGCTCGAGAACCAGCATCACCCGCTCGCTTAAGTTCTTTGTTCAGCCTCGTTATCATCCATATTCGAACCCAAATAGGAATGTTATAGGCTTCAACATACGTGAAGCCCATATAATACATAAGATTAAAGATCTGCTCTAGATAGACTTCTTTATTCTCACTCGTCAGGCCAAAAAAACGCGGCGCCTAAAGGCAGCCTCACCTCCGAATGTTCAAGGCATGAAGGACAATCCATCCAGGACTTCATCTCAATGCCAGGCTCGTTGTTGTCGATAAACTTCCGCAAGAATAACGAATCACGAGCTGGGAGGTTATTAACCATCATATCGAGCTTTGTCTTATCATTAATACCGTTTGCTGAAACAATGGCGTACTTTAAACGTTGTGTAACAAGATTCTCTGCTCTTTGACCTTGTTTCTTACGACGTTCGGAGATCGTCATAATCTCCTGCTCATCGTGACCTGTTAGAAGCTTGAACCTAATCTTAGCCTTAGTAACTGGTAGCGTAGTCTCGAAAACATTTTGACCTTCAGCAATAGGATCTAGATCAAGAGTCTTAATAGGCAGCTCACCTAAATTGAAGGAATGTTTTGATCTCTCGCTGCACGCAGGGCAATCAACTTCCACCTTATACTCTGCGCCGTAGCCCGTCACTCTAAGCGCAACCATCAAAGCGTTTCTGTCACCTGCCAAAAGTGTGTCAGGATCAACTCTTTTGTCGATCATACATGACTTAATCAGATGGCTAATCACAGTACCTTTCTTAATCAGCGCCTTTGAGGTGAGAATATCCTCTTCTCTAGCAGTCATTGCTCTAATCTCAACCGTCTCTTTTCCGTGAAGCGGATGATCTTGGTCATAGCACTTACCGCCAGACGGGAGCGGAACGGTCTCAACGGGGACTTCAAACCCAAAATCGTCTCTCATGACGTTATGGGTAGGCATATGTTCCTTCATGGAACCAAAGATTTCGCTTCTTTCATTTTCGTTTGACATTTAATGCTCCGGTTATTCGTATTCGTACATACTACGTATTAACATCTTAAAGAAGTACGAAGTGTGTGTAAACGTTCACCTATAAAAATAAAACAAAAAAGCCCACCGTAAAGGAGGGCTTTTCGTAAGCCGAAGCTTAGCAAACAATCTGAGACTAGATGTTTATTAGTACTGAAGGACGCAGTTATCGAAACGGATCGTAAGAGCGATTTCTGCAGGATCTTCTGAGCCGTAATCCAAGTCACCAAAACCGGCAGACGTTAGGAAACAACCCTTCATGTCCCAAAGCTCTACGACTGTCCCGACAGGGTCAAGAAGCTTAAGCTGACAATCTCTCTTGTAGAAATCCGCGTAACCACCACGTCCAGAAACAGATTCGTAATGAGTACGGACCCATTCCATAACTTGTTGCGCACCTGACGGAGCGATTGGATCGTGAAGGGTCACTGAAACTGCGTCAAACTTCGTCTTACCAGCGATATACCTTTGACCGTTCATATATGGAATTTCGATCTCGGCAGTGTTCATGGTAGGACGGGCAGCCGTCTTAATAAGAAATGCGTCAATACCCTCAATAGCGAACACCCACCGAAACTTTCTTTTCGGCTCAAACTTGTTCGGCAGCATGTCGGTAACTGATAGTGTCTCTGGCATCTTTGTTACTCCTTGTTATTACTAACTATATCGTTCTCAGATTATATGTCCAAACCAGCGTTCGTTACAACAAAGTCGAGTGAGATAAACTCGACAGAACGTACTGGCTGCAAGAAGATCTTACCTCTTACAGTGTTGTTTTCGATATCAGCTTGAGTAGTCGTTGTGGTATCGATCTGAACCTTGAACCGCTCAAGGCCTTGTTGCTGTTGAATTCTAGTTAAGACCGGAGTAACCGCTGCTGAGAACCTTGCCAGCGTGGACTCCCTGTTTGGCTCGAACAAGAATGTATCGCCAATCTTTCTAACTTGCCGACGGATATCAATCAAGAGTCGTCGTACGTTAACTCTGTCTAGAGCACTTTGGGCGGCTAGAAGAGTCTTTTGTCCGAACACGACAACCTCTGGTGATTGTGGGAACGACGTAATCGGGTTGATGTCTACTTCGTAGAGAGTATCAAGATTTGTTCTGTTCAACTTGACCTGTGTCTCTACTACGTTCTTCAGAGCGCCGCGGGTGAAGCCGGCGGGGGCGTACCATGGGAAGGCAACTTGGTCATTTAGACCGAAAGCCCCAAGAACCGCTACACTTGGTGGAGCAGAAGAAGCAGCACCTGATGTTTGATCTGTCATTACAACATCGGGGAAGTATGCAGCCGCGAAGCTTGAATCTAGATTTCTTGCCGCGAAAGTTGCTGCAGTGTTTGTAACACTGACATCTTGATCGGACCCGGAGACGATATTACCAAGAACGTCTTCAACCTCGATATCCATGATGTACATTGCATCAAATCTATTCTCGACGGTTGTGATCGCGTAATCAGTAACTCCGCTGTGACGAATGCCTGGAATCGCCAACAACTGGATGTCTACGTCTGATCTCTCAGCCATAACATCTAGAGCCTTCCTGTAAGCCGCCACAGTAGGTCCAGCAATGAGACCTTGGTTCTCATATGTCATTTCTCTTCTGACGGCTGGAGAGGTCATCTTGACCCTTTCTTCATTGAAGACGTCTAGACCGTCGAAGCCACCTTGAGCGATCATGGTGAACTTAAGGAACGGACGAGCAGTCGAGAGACCAAAGTCTTTCTCTACGCTAAGCAGTCGTGTAGATGACGACGAACTACCATCAATGTCATTCATTGTCGCCTCAGCGAGACCCTTCCTTCTGTAGGTAGCAGCGGCCCACTGTTGAGCATCGGCTTCGTCACTAGAATTGGTGATGACCTGAATTTTCTCAAGTGAGAACTTGTTGTTATTGAATCTATCACAATCGTAGATTGTTCCATCATTATCAGCAACGCCAGGATTAGCTCCAACCATTGCTGCTTGGTTCACAACGTCCCAAGTCGGGAAGTACAATCCGTATGAATCGATTGAGGCGTCCAGTGTGGTCGAAGAGTTGGGCTGTGCCACACTCTGCAGCTTCTCGTGCTGGATACCCCAGTATAGGGATGAGTTAACTCTCTTTCTTGGCGCAAGACCTTGAGCGACAGTTCTTCTCATCGGAACCGGGGGCTGGACCAGCTGCGCGGCGACTTCAGCATCATCAAGAACGCTTGTGACATCATAAGCAGTTGGATCTGCGAATATAGATGATCCAGACGTCACCAAGTGAGGTACTCCTCGGAAACCTACCGGTAAAGCAGTTGCAGGAAGTGTGCCACGCTCCATGTCTACTGACGGAGATACTCTGACGTAATTCGAAGCATTCGGATAACTTCCTTCTACAACAAGCTTCTGGCCACCAGCACGCTTGTCAAAATCGTAGAAGATATTGTAGTCACCAATCACTCTAGCAATGTACCGTTCGTTATTAGGATCAAGGCTTAACTTAACAAACCGCTCCAAAACTTTCGGCTCAGCATCGGTATCGTAGAAATCTCTAACGAGCAGATCGAACGTGCCGTACTTATTGTTTACGTTCGTTGACTTGACAATGTTCTCAACAGAGATCTTAACTCGGTGGTTACCAATCGCTCCATCATCAAGACAGTGAACGGTAAATAAGTCTTTGTTTTGACCACCGAATTCCTGTGAAATTATAGTCGGGAACTTTGCAGTCCGGAACCTGTCTGTAAAGGCTTCAAAGTTCGGCTTCGTTGTAGTCCCTGTGTTTCTGCCTGCTGAACCGGTCAGGAGGAATGCAATCTCTTCGTTCTTTATTGTGACACCCTCTTTAACACCGTCGAAAGACGCACTGTAGGTCGAGACCATCCGCAATGAGCCTGAGCATACCGCAAACGCGGGAGGAACGTTGAATTGAGCATACAGACAGTGACCTGCTAGCTCTGTCTTCGTAGGATCAGTGTTTAGAATGTTACCAAAGTAATTTGGAGCATCAACATCAAAAGACGCTGTAATGACAGTTGGATAGCTGTCAGTGTGAGTGTGACCATTCTGTAAAATCACGAACTCTTGGCGACCACCTCCGATGTTAACAGCACCAAGCGTTGAACCAGCATCTTGGGCCGCGCCGGTGCCGAACGCGAAATTTGCAGCGTAGTTGTTCGCAGTGGGTGCACCCAGCGGAAGGTTATTGGTGGTCTCGTATCTTGAAGAGCTCAACGCAAGGTTGACACCAGAGGGTGCCAGGAGAACACCTCTGAGAATCGGTTGTACAGCTTGAAGTCCAGCATCTGTGAACACATCGGAGCCATTTGATTGAGACATAATGACACCCAGGAAGTGCGCCCTACCAAGAGCTCCGGGGTTTATTGTAGTCGATCCAGCATAACCGTTCTTTCCGATAGCACCGTTTGTTTGGATAGTTTGCGACCCAACAACGAACCCAGCGTTTGTTACTGCGCCGGTTGCGGTTCTCTTCTTTCCGTCACCAGCACCAAGGGTTCGAACGAAAGTTCCAGCATTTGCATAACTTAACCACTGTCTCATTGCCATCGGAGCGAAGAGCGTTGTCTCTACATCTCCGAACTCCGCGATGAAGTCGGCAAATGTTGCGACAGTGATCGGAACAAATGCTCTACCTTGCTTGGCGGTTCCGATTACACCAGCAGGAATTCCACTCGGTCCCGTTTGGGTTGGGCCAGAAAGATCAATCTCTCTAGTGGACACTCCCGGACTTTTAAAGGTAAGTTCAGCCATTTCTGATAATCTCCTGTTTCATTTCTTAACTATACTACTGGAAGTCTACGCCACTGTTTGTAATGACAAAATCTATAGCAATAAATTCGATAGCCCTTGTTGGCACCACAACAATGCGACCGTTCAGTCTGTTGTTCTCAACGTCTTCCTGAGTATTGTTGGTATCATCCATCACGACTCTAAAAGACTCAATACCCTGCTGAGACTGTATGGTAGCCAGGAGCGGTGTAACAGAATTAACGAAACGAGCTCTGGTCGCAGGAGTGTTAGGCTCAAATAGAATCTTATCGGCAACGGATACAACTTGTCGCTTCAACTCTAGCATCATTCGACGGACGTTAACTCTATCAAGCGCGCTTTGAGCGAGCTGGCAAGTCTTTTGACCGAAGATTACGAAGCTACCATCAGCAAAGTTTGCAATCGGGTTGATCCTTGCGTCGTATAGCGTGTCTCTATCACCAGCCGTCAACCTAATGTCTGTGTTCTTGACTTGGTCAAGGCCACCTCTGTTGAAACCTGCCGGAGCGAACCACGGGTATGCGACTGAATCGTTGTAAGCCAAAGCTCCAATAGCAGCCACAGAAGCGGGAACTCTTACTCTGCTTCCAGTGGTCTTGTCGGTGATGTACACATCTGGGAAGTACGTCGCAGAGTAGTTATTATCAAACACTCTGGACTCAAACTGCTCAGCTGTTTCTCTAACATCAGGCCACGCAATCGATGCAGACGCGATAGCTTCGCGGTCCTCAGTGAGGAATAGACGTGCTTGGGCTTCAGACCACGCAGGAATATCCATGAGGTATATAGCCATAGAGTAGTCCTTCGTTCTCTCTGCGGCCCAATCCGTGACATATGAGTCCCTGATTCCAGGAATTGCTAGGATGTTAATCCTTGTAGACATGGGATCAGTAATAATCGTCGCGGCTTCTCTGTAAGAAGCAATGCTGTTGTTCTTTCGTCCAGTACCGCCTGGGTTCGACCTCAGACCGATTGTACCAGCGCTGAAACCAGACGCGGCCTTTCCGATCTGACCATCAACGCTCGAGGTATCATCTGTCGATGCCGCTCTATCGTTCATGTATCTCATATCTTTGTCTAAGATATTAACACCGTCAAACCCACCGAATACTGGAATGTTGAAAGCAGTGTACGGTGTGAAGCGGTTAAACTTCACTGATGAACTCTGGATTAGAGTCGCTAGAGTAATTCTGCCGTAATCAGAAAGATCCGGATCCATGATCGTGTAGTCTTTGGAGTCCGGTACACCGTTTCTGATGTACGCAGCTTCAAGCATATGTTCTGGAGCGGATCCGGTTAGGTTGTCTAGCAGCGTCGAGGCGGTAGAGCCAGTACCTGCAAGAACCACTCTAGCAAGAGTAAACTTGTTAGCGTTAAAGGCATCAGCGCCAGAGCCAGTAAGAATAGTGCCAATCTCTGCTAGCCCTTGGAACTTAGAGTACGCACGGACTAGAGGGTTGAGAACGCTAGAAGCGTTAACGTTCTGATTCGCGTTTGCAATACTTCCGGTTTCTGGACAACGCTCGTACTTAACACCCCAGTTGAGACGCTTATCAACAAGCTCTTTCTCTCCAGGGAAACCTGAGAACCAGCCATCCTTTGCATCACCACGCGTTACCTTGTAACGAAGAGGTAGCGGAGGAACGATTGAACCGGTTAGTGCGTATCTAGTGGTTAACTTATCAGCACCCCACAACCTTTGAAGAGACGCTCCTGCCTGACCATAAGTTATACCGTCGAGCTCGAGACCTGTATGGAGGCGATCTGTCATCGCGTCAGAAGTCTTGATTACCGGAACGCCGCGGAACCCGAAAGGACATGCGTCTCTTGGAAGGGTCTTGTTATAGACTGCATCGTTAAGAACAACTCTCACGAAATTTGAGACGTTTGGATAACGACCGGTAACGATGATTCTCTTTTCAGCCGCGTTCGTGGCGTCGAAGTTGTAACGTGCCTTGTAGTCACCGACTTTCTTACCGATAAAGTTATCTGAGTCTGGATCAAGGACACATCCTGGGAATGCCTCTAAGACTTGCTGATCAAGATCGGAATCATCAAAGCGACGTACTTGAACCTCGAAGCTTGGGTAAGGGTAGTTGTCGTTTGTCGACGCCTTAATATTAGCTATGGTGATCTTGACTTTGTCATTACCCCACTCACCATCTGAAAGCGTCTCGAAGTGGAACAAATCGTGCTCTTTCTTTCCATAGGGCTGTGAAATAATCGCAGGTGATTTCGGTGTTCTAAACCTTGTGTCGAATCGACCAAACGCATTCAAAGCTTTGGCAGCATTGCCAGTTAGAGCAGTTGTAACCACGTTGTTAGATCCTGACAGGACACTTACAGCTGGTGCTGCGTTAACATCTACAGAAGCCAACTCATCTTCAACCGCGAAGTCGAGATATAGCAAGTGCTTCTCTTCAGCGAACTTCAGAGGGTCAGTATTCAGAACATTGGTAATGTATGATTGATGTGTCGGATTCAACGAAGCAGTAACAATCTTAACACCCGCACCAGCCTGATCAAGGTATTCGTTAGTAAAAGCAGCACCAGCCGAAGACGAAATTGCCAGAGCAAAACAAAGGTTCGCAGCGTGGCTTGAATCGTTCTTTAGATCAGCGTTTTGATCGAGCTCATTGCCCCAAGTCTCTCCGATGTCGAGAACCTGTAAGCGTGAGCCTGATGCCGTTAAAACAACAGCACGAACAAGGTCAACCTTGTCGCCAGTGTTCCCTGGATCAAATGAAGGGTTGTCTGTAAACTGCGGGAACGAATAATCTGCTGACGCGGATACATCGTGACGCGCAACGATGAACTGGACTGAACTGTCCGATGCACTCATTGGTGAATCAGAAATAATAGGTTCAATTTTAAACCCGGCGTTTAAGACGGTCCCTGTGTTCTGTGTATTTGTTATATCAGCGGCGGTCTCATTCGCGCCAGCACCCAGTACTCTAACGTATGTCAAAGCAGTTCTGTTCGAAAGAAATGCATCTACAGCGTACGGTCCAAATCTTTCTGGATCTACTGTTCCAAACTTGTTAACAAAATCTGCTGTGCTTCCTACTGTAACAGGAACGAAAGCGGGACCCTTCTCGGCGGTACCTACTACTCCTGCGGGAACACCCACAATTTCTGTCTGTCTTTGAGATGCATCAATCTCTCTCTCGAAAAAACCGGGTGATCTAAATGTTTGTTCGGCCATTAGTCAGGTCTCCTGGATCTTAAGCTATCACAAATAACTATTCTGTGAGATAGCGAAATGTCTTTTATTACGAAATCAATCTTTAAGTAATTTTCCCAAGTCAATAGCAATACCCTCGGGTGCTTTAAGTCCGAACCTAAAAACAGTCTCTCCCTTATTAGGAGTAGATGCGGACATCAATATAATCCTTTTCTCCCTTTTACCTGTAAAGGGGTCTATATCTGTAAATATGGCGGTTGGACCTGAATTACCTAAATCAGATTGCTTGCCACCAATTGAAGCAGCGGGATTACCGGGAAAACCTGATATCAACTTCGTAGGGTCGGCTCCCATCGCGGCTGCTGGATACCCATCTTCTTCGGTCGCGATATCATCAAGCACATAACTTTTAGGGTCTCCAGAAGCAACTGCTGCCACTGGGGCTGTTTGAGGACCGCCTCTCGCAGCAGTAGAAGTATCAAACGATATTTCTGGTGCAGATACCGTTTTGCGAAAAGGAACAGGCATCCCTGGCTCTTGAGCCGCTACTAAGTAAGCGCTTACGGACATCGCGAAACTATACTTCACAAGGCGCTCTGAATCGGTAAAATCATCGAAGTTGTTTTGTGGACTTAGTGCCGCGTCAACGTAAGCCGTGAATTGATAACCTTCTTTTGTCGTCACGACGTAAGTGCGACGGCGATTCTCTATGTATCCGTTCATCATGACTGTCAACATAGAATTCATCTCTTGTGTATACTGCGCCCAAAATGTAACTTCATAATTTGCAGTGTACTGTTTTATCGGCGGAATCTCTATAAATTCAAAAATATTCTTGTTAACGCTGTTGCTTAGAATAGTACCGTTTCTTGCTGATACTGATATTGCAGGAGCAACTCTCCTGGTTGCAAGCTGGTCGGGCGTAGTTCCGCCCCCCAAACCAGCGGGAGTGTTGTCATCAGCCGATATAGCAATATCACTAGCATTCTTGAACCCATTCTTATTTTGCAATCTTTGGTATATTGGGTCCTCATCAGAGAGCTGTACTTTTACAAGAACAGGTGCGCCCTGGAATAATCCAGTGCCCTTGGCGCTATCTTGGTCTATACCGGTTCTGACAACTGATATCAGCGGTAAAATTAAGGCGTCACTCTTGTCCCTAAGTGGTTTGTTTCTTGCAAGTAGTGCGAAGCGTTCACCGGTGGCAAAGATAACAGGGATTTTTTTCTTCGCATCTTTTCTAGAGAAATAAAAGGGTAGCTCTTTATCAAACAGCTCAAAGACAGCTCTATCGACATCCTCTATGGTACATGACGGCATAGAAAAATCATCAGCGACATCATTTGTATACCCAGAATTGACTTTCTCTGAAAAGCCTTTCTTATTATTTGTGTATCGAGTAGTCATCTCTAATCACCGTAAAATGAGGAGCTAATGTCATCGTCATCACCGCGGGGTGAAACCTCTCTCGGGCCATCCTCGGGGGCATCAAGCTTACCCTGTTCTTGTAGCGTGCGGACGTCACCAGTTTCGCCAAGCTTGTTTTCGGCCTGACCTCTTTGCTGAACAAACGTCTCTTGTACTGCATCGTTGTCGCCAATACCTTCGTCAGTAGGCCCGATTGGATCTTTGTCAATGAGACCCTTTCTAGCCTGCTTACCTACGAGCTGTATTCCTGTCTTATACTCTACCTCGCCATATATTTCTGAAGTGAACGACGTCGTTACTATCTCAAAGAATGTGTCTCCATAAGAAAAGAAGTCGCCTTCTTTCACTTGTATGTCTTTATCAATCAAATCGCGGTAGTGAATGTACACATTCATCGTAGCTACCTTCTCACTACCAAATCTGTTGGTTGCCGTCTCTGACGGGTTCCACTCTACTGTCGCGTCGAGCTCTACCGGGGTATCGAAGTGTTTATCTATCGCTTCTTCATATACATCATGGACAGAGGTAACTTCGGTCATTACTCTGTAGTAGTATATTTTTTGACCTATGACATCTTTAACAATCTCTTTCGTCAAGTCTGATATCAGAGCTTGTTCTCTCGGCGTTATGAATAAACGTGCCATGGCTCCTCGCTACTTGATTAGTATTGCTTTGCCTAACGGCATTGGCATAGTCTTTAGCGCTCTTAGAATATTTTCTGCGTCTGTTGCTTGTCCTTCTAGCAGTTTAGAGTAGGTTAAACTATCTAAGAGCTCTACCATCTGGTCTCGTAAACGTGCTTGATCCTCACGTCCCTGGCTTAACAGATCACTTCCGTTTAGCGTTAAATCAGAGTTCGGGATTGGAATAGATGAAAACTTTGATCGAACTTGCCCTAACAACTCTGTACAGAGCGCTAAGCAGTATTGTCGGACCCATTGGCGGCCCATCGAGTTAACCTTACTATATTCGTACAAGCCGAATGGGATATTCGAGAGGTTCGACGTGCCATAGATTGTTTCATCAGTGACGTCAGGATTATATGGATCGGGATTAAAAGCAACTCTAATCCAGAGCTTCTTGTTAGTCATATCCCCTGTTGGTTGTGGGAATATCCTGATCTTACTTCCGACGACCCTATAAGAGTAGTTTGATTTTCTTACTCTATTTGATATGTCCATCTGACCGGCGCGCAAGACGTCTTCGAACACAGGAAGTACATAAAACACCGTTTCAGGTGTGAATGACTCAAAGCTAAACTCGTTATTTAGATAATTGACAGCAGACGTGGTATCAAAAAAACGATAAGCAGCTTGAGGATCAAAGTGGAATACCTCTCTGATTCTCATCTTATTCCTTGGAGTATTCGCGCTGCTGGAAACAATCAGGTTACCTGCATCATCCACCAAGCTCTCGTATATATCGTAGTCTTGCTGGTTTTCCACCAGTTGGATTGAGCCACTGACATCGTTATAAGAACCACCGATTCCCGACTCCATAGAGTAGGGTTCGGCCATCCTTAAGAGATATTCAAGGTTCTGCTTAGGGAATAACCCTTGGACGTCGCTCCCAGTGGGATAGCCCAAGTGATTATTTAGTTGAGACTTAGCATCGGCTTCGTTAATGATTCTAGAGTATTCTAGAAAACTTTCTTCTAGACACGCCCAAATCTGCTTTTTTGTCAGCTCGACACTAAGAATATCATCGCCTAGTTTTCTTTTTACAAAGGTGACAACAGAGTCTGCTTCAGACTGAAAGTCTGCATCTGTATCAAAAAAACCAAACGGCGTAGGATTTCTAGTAAACGTAAATGAAGACATAACACCACCTCTTTTTAAGTATTCACCGAGGCGGTGAAATGTCTTTATGAAAGTTATGAATCGAAACGGCGGGGTGCTCTTATATACCCAGCCCTGAAATTACGTGCTGTCTAATGCCCATTCTTTCCAACGCCCTTCTAAGAAGAGCTTTATCGACAACATTTTTGTCAGTTACTGTGGCATTATTTACAGAGCTGGCGAGAGCCGTAGCTGTGGCAACTTTCGACTCAAGGTTTTCAATTTGAGCTTCAAGTTGCGAAATTCTTGCTTTCAGTTCATTAACAGCTGCGTCACTTGTAGAAGCTGTTGAAGCAGCAGTTGTAGAGGTCACAGTAGAATCCGCAGTAGTTTTAGAAGAACTTGTCGTTTTTCTAGTTGAAGAGGTTTTTGCAGTAGCCATAAGTTTCTCCTTTGCAAAGCAAATTTTATCAATAATAATCGAATCAAAAATAGGTTAAAACAAAAACGGGGCCCCCGAAGGGACCCCGCTAAAGTTAATCCGAAGATTAAAGGACTTAGATAACGTCCATGCCGAGGCAGGTAACGGTACCGTAGAAGTCGTTACGGACCATCTTCTTACCGTAGCGAGTCATGACACCCTTACGCGGGGTGAAGTCCTCAGGTGCGAAGATCGTCGGAGTAACGATGAGAGGTACGTAAGGAGCGTATACGTAACCAGTCTCAAGGTAGCTACCACCCTTGTAACCAACAAGAATCTTGTTGCGTGGGAAGTAGGGGTCCTTGTAGACCGTGAAACGGTTGCTCAAGCTACCAACTGCTTCAGCGCCAAGTGACATGGCACCGACCTGTCCGTCACCGTCAATGCTAAGGCTTGGACGGTAAAGAACGCTTGCCTCAAGAACCGTGGCAACATCAGGGCTAACAACGATGAAGTTCGCCGAGCCACGAAGGGTCTTACGGTGAATCTCGTTAGCAACGTCGATGATGGTCTCAACAAGAGTCTCGTACCACTCACGGACCGTACCAGTGAAGGCAGGTGAAGTGAGCGAGCCAGCGCTTGTCTGATCGGCACCAGTCTTCTTGTTGACGAAACGACCAGGACGACGGTCCCAGTAGTAGTTGGTATCAGCCTGCATGAGAAGATCGTTGAGGATCTCACGGTCAATCTCAAGGGCAATCTGCTCGGAGAGGATCTGAGTAAGCTCAACCTCAGCGTCAAGGCTGTGGTAAGCGTTCAAGTCCTGAGCGAGCTCTGGTGACCAGCGGGCGCGGAGCTTACGAGTCTGAGCAACAACCGAAACACTCTCGATCTTGATATCGATCTCGGGAATCTCTGGAACAGGTGAACCAGGAGTACCGGAACCGAAATCAGACTCGAATGTTGGAACAACGAGAGTTGAACCGTCATCAGCGTTGAGAGTCGCTGTCTTCGGGTACGTTAACATGAATGAAGCGGTGTCATTCATGACAGAGCCTGAACAGACCAGCAATAGAGCAGCGCCAGCTTGTTGAGCTGATGCCATCGGTGCAGGTGAGATCTCGCCCTTGAATGAGCTTGAACTAACAAGCTGGTTCAGACGACGAATGTTGTAGACACCAGCACCACCCTGGACTGTCTCCGGAATTGGCTGCATGTCATTAAGAGCGGCAGTAAGACCAGTTGTACCAGAAAGAACAAGCGCTGCTTCCTTGACTGCTGTTACATCGAAGTCAGCACCAAGCGCGCCCAAGTCGACGGTCATGAAGAAGAACTCGCCGCTCTCTTCATCAATCAACTGGCTGATCTGGGGATCAAACTGCAGGAAGCGACCGTCAGAACCGGAAGAGGCAAGACCACCGCCTGTAATAACAGCACGGGTTTGAGAAGCACTACCACCAAGACAGAAAACGCTTGTAGTGACCCCGTCAGCGAGGGTAGTAACGTTCGAGCCGGTGTGAACGCGGCTGTAGCCGCTACCAGCAAGGTCGTACTGACCACCTACGCCGAGTGATCCAGAACGGATACCCTTACCAGCCGGGTTGTTGTAAATCGACTGGTTGTTACTGTAGGTGTTCTTTGTCGAACTACCAATGCCGTCACCCTCACCACCGACGTTTGTGCCGTAAGTGTAGTCAAGGTAGAAGAGCAGACCAGAAGGAAGGCTCATTGGCTGGATTGAAACCAACTCGTTAGCAACCAAACCACCGAATACACGACGGACGATTGGGAAAGCGATGTTGGTAAAGCCGCGGATGTCTCCGCTGCCAGCAGCAGGGTTGAGACCACCGCCGCCAAGTGTTGAGGACTCACGAAGGACCTGTCCTGCTTGGTTCTCGAGTAGCGTTGCCATGTTTTCACGATGGACGCCGTCTAGACCACGCAGAAGACCCGTCCGAGACCACTTCTCAGTAAGACGAGCATTTGCCTCGCCCTGATGACGCTGGCGAATTCCTTCGGTAAGCGTCTCTAAAGTGAATTTCTTAGACATTTCATTATCTCCTTTGAATGTTAGCGTCTATTACTTGCTTTTAATACCAGCGAGTCTAGCCCATCGATCAGTCTGTGCCGACTCATTCAACGTAGCACCACCGCTACGAGTTGGCTTGCTAGAAGATCCAAGAACTCTTCTCGTGCCCTCACTAAGGGACTTCTTGTTAAGTGACTTGGTCAGTCCTTCATAGACCAACTTAGCCTCTCTCACCGTCTTGGCATTATCAAGAGCCTCGACTATGGCACGCTGCTGCTTAGAACTCACATTACGATTCTGGATCAGCTTATTCACATAAAGCAGTTTTGCGTTAAAAAGATTCATTTCATCGAGTTGCTTCTTCAACTCACGGTTTTCGCGGACTACAGCGTTATTTGCACCGGTGCGGCGACGTGCCGTTCTACGGCGGCGCTCTGCAACTGGACCAGCTGTTGCCTCTGGAGCGGACTCTACATCAGCGACGGAACCAAGCTCATCTGCAAGAGCATTAATAAGGTCTTCCTCATCAACCTCCATTACCTCGAGCTCTACCTCACCGCCTCCGAATTGATCTGCTTCCTCTTCGGCTTGCTCTCTAATTGAGCGAAGTCGACGGATTTCGTTACGAAGCATCGCGGGGTCGATTTCGAAGACTTCATCAAGTTCGTCCTTGTGATCAGCTTCTCCAAGGTCAAGCTCAACTTCTTCTTCGCCTCCTTCTTCTGCTTCTTCTTCGCCTTCTTCTTCACCTTCGGCTTCTTCTTCGGCTTCTTCTCCACCCTCCATCGCGATATCAATATCAAGGGCGTCGATATCGGCTTCCTCAGCGTCTTCAACACCAAGTGCCTCTAGATCCTCATCACTGAGAACTAGTTCCATTTCGTCTAATTCGCCGTAACCAGCTTCAAATAGTTGGTTGAAGATGGCGCGGCTGCGGGATTTAGTCATGTTATTCATCTCCTTTAATGTTTCGAACAGCTGAAGTCGGACGCCTTGCCCCTCACTCTCAGAAATAACTATTGCCTCTGAGCGTAAAGTTACGGCTTCCCCCAACAATTTTTCGTATGACTTTTTGATTACAGCGCGTTGCTGGTTAGTAAGAGCACTTGCATCTATACTCTCCAACAATGCATCCATTCTCCTAACCTTCCCTTGAAGCTTAGCAATTCTGTTAGCCAGCTTATTACTATTGGAAGACGCAGAGTTAGAATTATTGATTGCTTCTTTAATGTCTTTGAGATTCTTTTTGACGGTCTCGGTCACGGCGACATTAACATCACCCTGAGCGTTAATAACCACGCTAGCCTCAACCTCTGCCTCAATTTCCGCGTCGTCATCCTCGTCAGGTACAACGAGCATTTCAGGGGTGGGCATAGGCATTAGACCGTCATCGTCATCATCTGAATCTATAATATCTATATCATCTTGTTCAGACAGTAGTTGCGATTCTACCATTGCTTGGATCCGAGGAGTCAGAGCCTCTATGATTTTATTCTTTGCATTTTGCTCAGCTAACTCTTTTAGCTGTTGAGCTTCTGCAATCGCTTCTTTATACAACGTTGTTGACATTCCAAAACCTCACAGACAGTGTGTACACATATCCTTAAATATCAATATAAATTGAAGTTAACCTAAAACATTGATAACTATGCTTCTCTCGCGTTGTTTTTAAGTATTGATCTAACAATGCTTCTTACCCTCTCAACATTGTCTTCATCTGTACTTTCAGCATAGCCATCTTCACTTTTATGAATTATCTCATCAGCAGGAATTGGAGAGTGGCTCCAACCTCTGTACGTTCCAGTACGATTATATTGACCCGGGGCGACTAATTTAGGGGAATTTACACCTCCGCCGACCTGCAGTCTTTTTTTATACATTCCAGGAAACGGTACCATTCCTTTTGCGACAGCTTCCCCGATGGCAACTCGTGAATTTCCGCCAATTAGATAAAAAGAGTCAGCAGCGCGACCTATTAAGCTATCATGGGAATTGTAAGGAGTAGAGATTTTGTTATCTATTTTTTTCGATGTCTCGTAATCTAAGACCGGCTCTTCAAGGTCGTCGAGAGACTCTGGCTCTTCTTCATAAGGGAATGATGAACCCTTTTGTCGTGGCGCATGAAATTTTTGTTTTGTCGTCGCATAGCCTAAGTCTGTTCGACCATCATGAGAAAGCCCGGGCCGATAACCCAGGCTTCCCGGTGAGTCTGCTGTAGGCTTCTTTGACATTAAGAGGTACTGCCCCAAGCCTTGCCCATAATGAAGTCACCCAACTTACCTCTTGATTGAGACTCTGATGATGTCTTTGGCTGTAACTGTGAACCAACACCAGAGCCGGGAACGTTGGACGGTGATTCACCAAAACCATCAGGAGCCTCTGCCTGGTCGGCAGCATTAACACTACCAGGACCGGGAGATGTTGGGTTGGGAACATAGGGAGACGCGGGAAGTCCGCCACCGCCAGTCTTGACCTCTGCCATATCAGGAGCGCCAGAGTAATCTCTGCTAAAAGTACCGAAGGTGTGGCCGCCGTCATTGACAGTCCCGTCAATTACTTCATCTTGGAACTGCTGTCGAATGCTTTCAGCTGTCATCTCTCCTTGATGAATTGGAGAAGCCGGAAATGCAGACTTGAGACTCGCTGAGTCGGAGGAGCCTTTATCTCTTACAGTCGTTAGCGGGGCTACAGTTTGTTGCTTATGGGTTGGCATTTGGATTCTCCTCAGTTTTTTGGGTTAAAGTAGAACTATTAGTTCTTACGCTCATTGATTTTTTTCATGAGCCTCTTCTTAGCTGCTTGAACCTTGGCGTATTTCTTCTTGAGAACGCTTTCTTGAATCTTAAGTGCAGCCATAAAATCGATGTCTTGTTCTAAAGCGTCAGCTAGCTCATCAGCCTCTACTTCATCAGCTTTTACCTTCTCAGAGTCTTCTTTGCCCTGCTCAAGGGTTTCCATCAGTTTTGCTTTCTCTTCCATAACCAGCTTCTTTAGTAGAGCCGGGGTCAACTTTAAGTTTTTAGCCATCTTGGTATTCCTCCTGATCGAATGACTGTCGTCTATCTTGTAAGTATTCAGCAGACTTGTTTTTTTCTTGCTGCCGAGATTTAATCGTTAAACGCGAGGGCTGCCCAATTCCTCGATGCTTCACCAAAAACTTCTTGTGGGTCAGCTTGAGCCATAGCTGCTGTTGCAGCATCACCACCAGACTGTGGGCCTAACCTTTCTGCTCTGGATTGCTCAAGCAGAGTCGTCTTTGCAGTGTCTTGAAATATCGCGGCCATCACTGGATCTGACGTTATCTGTGATACATCAAATTGAGGTTGCTCTCGAGCGGGTTGGCTCTTTCCTATCGAGATGTTGTCTAGAGCGGGACGCCGAGAAGTGACAGGGCGAGTTTTCTTTTTAGGAAGTCTTACTTCTTGTAGCTGCTGACCACTTTCAGCATCTGTTGCTTCTAACAAAATCTCGAACAAGCATTCTTTAACTAGAGATTTTAAATCATTTCTTGTCATCTTTGCCATTCTAAATCTCCTATGCCACAGTCCCTAATGTTCGTAATGGTAAAGGCATCTGTTGCGGTTCGATTCCTGTAAGTTCTACGACTGCTCCGACTGTTGCACCGGCGGTGATATAAAACTTGCTACATCTAACTTCAAACCTGACGGCACCGGCAGGTAAAGCAACCTCAGTATTGACGGCGACACCGCTTGCATCAACATCGAAAAAGTGAACACTCGCTCCGGCTGCATCAGATATAAAAGTAATCGCTCGTGATACTCTCTGTAGAGTAACTGTGCGGGCGGAGGAGGCGTCTTCTACAACGAACGGGACACCAGCTAATTGATACTCACCGACACTATTTAATCCCGGTTTTGGCCAACTTGAACTCATTTGTCATCCCTCCATGCTATCACATCATTAAAAGCACGGTGTACTCTATCAGATTTGTTGAATACTTTATTGAGATCGTTACGTCGAACTTCAATACCTTCTTTCATCATAAATGCCCCCGGAGTTGAAGGCTCTGAAACAAAGTCCCAACAGATCAGTTGAAAATCATCTTGGACAACGTCTACATCTCCATTACGGCGAGTTGAGCCGACGCCGCGGCTGGAAATACCAAGCGTCACCCCAGACTCCACCAAACTTTGTAGGATCTTCCCAGAAGGAGTGTTTAGAAGTTCTACAACACCATAACAAACGTCACCGTCCATGTATGCTTCTCTTACAATGTGAGATGCGTTCTTAAGTTCGACGACTGAGCTATCAGGGTGGTCACATTCACCGAGGGCCCTGTTTTCAGCAATGAACTTCTGATAGTTCCTTACTTCTCTCTCAAGAATAACCTTGGGATAAATTCGGCCGTTTTGATTGAGGGTGTCAGACTTCTGGAGAACACCCTTCATCACAATCTTGCCGTCGTTGTTTTGCTTGGACTCCTCGATCATCTCTTTAGAGTATTGCCAAGGGCTCCATTCTGTCAAAAGCTTAAGGTTGTCACTCATCACTCACCTCCTGATAGTAACTCTTCAGTTATATTCATAAGCGTCAAATATCTTGAGAGAGTCTCATCATCCGCAGTGGATTCAGAAAGGCTTAAGATGGCGTCTCTTACATCAGGAACCTGCTTTAAAATTATCTTGTTTTGGCACGTGCTCTCGAAAGCATCGATAGCCTCAAGTGCTTCAGACTTAATCGAGCTTAATTTAGTCAAGAAAGATGTCTTGTCATCATCAAAAAAGACATATTCTCTCAAGAGAGACATCTGCTTATCGTTTAGATGAGACCCAAACTTTTCCTCAAGCTTCTTACGCATAATATCAACGACCAAGCTGTTCGCGTCAGGGGATTTCATCTCTTCAATATCGGCCAGCTTTTTCTCTTTTAGAAGATGTGAATGTAGTTCTGACTCGAACTTTGCGACAACAGACACATCTGGATCTGACGCTCTCCATTCTGCTAAAAGAGTCTGGACTGTCGCATATGTCTTGTAATCAGGAACTCTTCTGGAATAAAAGTTTGACTCACTCAAGTTATAATTTATATCTTTGATGAGTGCTGATTTTTGCTGTGTCAACAATCTGGTGTTGATATTCTTTGAAGCTGTTTTTGCCTCTCCGATTATAGACGTCGCAAGAGAATCGGAAGGAACAGACGTTACCATGATCGCTCTAAAAAGTCTAAACTCTTTGAATAATTCTGTACCAGGAGCGAAATGTCGCTTTATTAGAGAAAGAACCCTGTTCGCCCTCTTGACATCTCCTTCTACCATGGACTCAGAAACAGCTTGAGAAAGCTGTGCAAACAGCAACCCAACATTTCTTTTTTTATTATGCTTAACTTTCATCTATTTCTCCGGCATCGTATTCTTCAAGAGGATTTCTTTCCCCTTCATTGTTGTTTGCTTCCGATAAAAGCACTCCGCCTTGTGGACTCAAAATATTAACTAAAGAACTATAAACACTCTTCATTTCCGGAGTCATCGGAGAACGAAGTTTTGGCTTATGTGAATAACTATCATCATCGTAGGGTTCCGTTCCCTCAAAAGCAGGCCGAAGATAATCATCACCGAAAGGACGACGCATCGAATCTTGTGATCTCTTGTTTGTCACCATCCCTTTGAAGTCTGGCATGTGTGTAGTACCTGGACCCCGAGTGCTCTTAGAATTAGGTTGCTTTCTATACGCTGCTTGCGCTTTGATTGGAGACGATTCATCGTCAATTGACAAAGACGCGATATCAATGTAGTCATCATCTTCTTCTTCGTCGTCTACAATCTTTGAACCCGTCGAGGGCTCAGCAGTTAGAAGTTGACCGTTCGACGGAACGTCGGCAGAGAATAGGCCGCCACCCTCATCGCCTCCACCTTCTGCACCTCCACCTTCACCTTCAGCGCCGGCGCCTTCAACTCCAGCGTCATCAACCTTGTCTTGTATCCGACCTTCTTGAACTTCTTGTATCTGCTTATCAGTTAACCCAAGAACATTCTTCTGTACCCACCGGCGGTCGAGCATACCTTCAGGAACCTTACCAGCTATATCAAACCTTTGAGAGATTAGCTCAAGCTTTTGTAATTGTGCAACTGAGGACGGGTTAGAAAGCTTCAGCTCAAAATCAAGAAGGTCTTCGCCGTCAAAGCCGTGCACATAAAGATGGATCATAGCAAGTTTGTTCAGCTCGGAAATAACAGTTTTTTGAATTCTCTGGATAGTACGACTGAACCTTATGTCTTCTTGAGCTAAGGTTGCTTTAGCACCGATATCTTCATCATACCCAAGATACGCTTTAGGAATCTTAAGGGCGGCAAACAGTTTCTTTTGAATGTATTCAACATCTTCGATCGCAGCTGTGTTTTGGCCACCAGCTAAAGAGTCAATTCGTGTGCCACTATCGCCGCCACGAACAGGAATGAAATAATCTTCATCAACACTAAGTGGGTTGTATCTTAGATCGACCTTACCAGAGGATTTGTCTATCACTGGTGCTTTTTTAAGAACTGACGTTGCTTGCTCCATGTAGTTAGGAACATCTTCAGGAGCAACGTTACCTACGTCTACGTAGAAAACCCTTCTCTCAGGAGCTCTGATCACCCTGTAGACCAACATCGCATCTTCGATAAGTATCAACTGGCGCCAAATTCGGCGGGCTGACTCGAGGACGCTAGACCCATATGGGAGGAAGGCGTCATTTCCGAGCAGACGAAAGTGAGATATTTGCCAGTTCTCTAAAGATTGATTTCCTTGAGTAAGCCAACGAAATCTTACTGCTGATGGGTTCTCGGGGTCAAACCCTTCTTCTCTTTCCATTTCAGATATCGGAATCGGGTAGGCATTGACAACACCATAATTCGGATCGATATCATTAAAAAGGAAAAAATCTCCGTACTTACAAAGATTTCTTACCCACATGACGAGATTAAATTCTACGTTGAGAGTGTCATAGAAGAGAGACTCAAGTATCTCTTTCTTTAGATCATCCTCACAGTAAATGTGTAAAACTCGGCCATGCTCGTCAGGAGACACTGTCTCTTCAGAGTAGATATCTAGAGCAGAAGCAATCTCAGGAGTCGCCTCCATCTCGCTAAAGTCACTGTACCTTGACATTCTATCGAAGGAACCATAGGCACTCAGTGTGTTAGAATAAACGTCATTATGAGCGCGACGGAAAGTCTCAACAGCAGATGACTTCATATTCGAAGTAACGGATGATCTTACCCTCCGCTTTACAGTGGGACCGCTTCGAAAGAGGCTTGTCAGTCTCTGAAATATATTTCCCTTTTCAGCCATATCAATCCTTACTTACAACTTAACTATTATAGTCACGATAGCAGCCACTTAAAATCTACAGACCCAGAAACAGCAGGATGACTTTCATCCATTTCTACTGGCATCCCTTTTCTCGCAAGATAAGCCATCTCGTACGAATAGGGGCTTCTAGGCTTCGAGTCACGTGACTGTTGTTTATTGACTCCAAATGCGGCTAACATAGCAGAATTTATATCAACTGACTTGGACGATTTCTTTGACGAGTACTCATACAACCACAGACCAATTGCTAACGACATGACTAGATCATCATTTTTACCGCGCTGGGCTTGAGCTTTCGATCCGCTCCACACAAAGGTCTTAAACTCTGACACGAGTCGAGATGAATATATGTCAACGCGGTTATTTCTTATCATCTCCTCAAGCTTTGTCAGTATCTGAGCACGACTAGCTCCCTGGGTAGAGAAACCAGCTTTGCCAATAGCTCCATCACCATATATGGCATTAAACTTGTCTTTTTCTTTCGCAAAATAGATGTTTTTGTAATTCATTTCGCGGAGTTTCATCAACACAGCATAACCGTATGTGTTGCTTTCTGGACAAACTACAGCATCCCCATATCGACGTCCTGCTTCTGATAACAGTACAGCAAGTTGGTCTGGCGGAACTTTGCCTCTAAACTCCGCCACTACCTCTGATTCTGTGGTATCTATCACATGGAAAGTAGAGTAATCACTCCCATCACCTCTAGCAACATCAGAAGATATTACGTAGTTATGACCTTGTATAAAGTACTTCCATACCCAGACAGCATTCTCTGGTCCCCATTTCTCTATCGGAGACCGAATATTCATTTGCAGCCGCTCTATGTCTTCTGTTGACAGAAATGTGTCACCAGACGCTTGGAAATCGCAAAGCAACTCTTGTGCAATCTGTTGCTTGTTAAGATTTCGAGCCTCTTTTTGAAACCATGCATCATCTCTCTCGGGGTGGACATCCCAAGGAAGCTTTATAGCGTTAAACTCGTTAGATTTCTGCTCGGCGCCATGGTAGATGTCGTAGTATTGGCCGCCAGTCCCATTCGGGGTTGAAACTAATATAGCTCGACCACCAGTTGAAAGAGTGGGATACAGACCCTTCCAGAGCTCATCAAAGTTTCTAATAAAAGCAGCCTCATCCACAATTAGCAGTGACAAGGCTTCAGAACGACCAGCATCATCGGACGTTGGTACGGCTTTTATTTGAGAACCATTACTAAACTCTATCGCTTGTGTATTCTTTGCAGTAATTTCAGTTATCCACATCCATTGTGGTATTCCAGACAGTGCCACCTTGACTTTCTTAATAAAGTTTTGAGCAACCGCTAACTTCGTGGCGATTACCAGAATGCTTTTATCTTTTCTGAACATAGCCAGCCAGACAGCATAGGCTGCAGTTAGGGTTGAAAGACCCAACTGTCGTGACTTTACTACTACGTTAAATCTATGATCGTTAAACTGCTGTAAGCAATCATCCTGGAATGGAAAGGTGTGAAATGAAATTCTTCCCTTCATAGGATGCTGAATCTGCACGTAACGATTTATAAAGTAAGCTGGATCTTTTCCACACTTTACAATCTCGCTTATTTGCTTTTGCTTACTTAGCGGCGGCATATCTTCTAACTAACTTGAAGCTTTATGTTTGCACGAAAATACGCGATCTTTCGTGGAGAATTTGAAGTCGCAGACACAAGCTCTACATCATCATCTCTTTCGATCTCTTTAGTCACCAGTGCTCGATCGGTGGCTTCTTTAAATTCTTGCTTAATTCTCTTAAGCTGCTCTGTAAAAACGTCATTTGCATATTCACGTTGAGCCTGCAGCTGCTGACTAAGCGCTTTCTCGCTTGCAAACTGAACAATGGACATCATCTGAAGCTCTAGAACTTCTCCATCTAGTCTGCTGGTGACCTTCCTGTCTTTTGATGAATATCCCCATGAAGTCTCTGTTGCTTGAGCCAGAGCTCTAATTTCTTTTAGGTTTAACACGTTCCTTCTCCAAGTTTTGTAAGAGCGGCTACTCTATTTCGGTAAGATTCAATCTCACTGCCTGTAGGTAAATATCCTTCGTCGCGGTTTAGTTTTCGTAACGGTTCTAAAAATCCTATCCAGCAATCAACGCAACACTTAGAGCTATGATATCTTGTTACGTCATTCGTATCCCTGATCATTAAATTACAAATTGGGCAATCTATAGGAACGTATGAAACATCATGTGCATCTGACATATGAGTCCTTTCCGTTCTTTTGGATGTCCAAGACGTTATCAACCACGTCTTTCATAGCATCAACGTGAGATATGATAAGTATGTTTGCAAAATACTTCTTAAGAGATTCAAGCAGTCTGGAGCATGCCTCAATGTTCTTATCATCTAAAGCTCCAAACCCTTCATCTATTATGAGTACGTCGCTCCTTGGCGCATTACATACGTTGATTAGTGCGACTCGAAGGGCTAGCGAAGAAATCATTTTTTCCATTCCGGAACCACACTCAATTATTCTCCTTGAATCTCCGTAATCTATAAAGATCTCCATATTGTTAGACTCTAAATCGGCTTCAAGGGAAAGGTCAAAGTTTACAACTCCTTGTAGGATCTTTGTTAGCTCATTGTTGATTTGTGGTAGCTGTAAAGACAAGATTGTGAGTGGGATACCCTTCTTGTCAACAGCTTGCATAAACACGTTATATGTCTCCCACCTTGACTTAACAGCGCCGAACCTCCGATTCTCTTCGATCAAAGTAATCTTCTTCTGCTTTGCCACACTTATCTGTTCAGTGAGGTATAATCTCTCTGCATCAAGATTGCTTATTCTATCCTCAACTTTCTTTAGCTGATCTCTCATTGCGATTACAGCCGTATCTTTTTCTTCGTCGATGGAGCGAAGGCGCATCTCTCGAAGTTGAGTCTTTCCTTCCTTTATGAAGTTGATAGCATCCTGATGATCACTTTCAATCTCTTTCATTTCTAAACGAAAGTCTGAATGGCTAATTCTCAAAGAGCTCTCTTTCTTCAAGAGGTCCTCGTATTTAAGCAGTCTTTCAGACAAGCCCTTTTCCATCAGCGCTTGTATATTCGACTTGAGGGCTCTTAACTCTTTTCTCACACCAGTTATAACAAGTTTTTGATCATCTAACTCAGAAGCGCTCTTGTGGGCATCTTTGATGTACGGACATTTTGGGAATTGGTCACCACAAGGCACTCTCTCAAGTTTTTTAGCGGACTTTTTCTTGCTGTCAAGGCGTTGTAGTTCTAACTCTAACTTTGACTCTATTAGTTCTTGCTGCGACTGTAGAGCTTTTTGAGTATCAAATTCTTTCCTCAGTTCTTCAATGGGGAACTGCTCTTTTATAAGGCCAATCTTTTCTATCTTTTTTGAAGCTGTGTCAATGCTGTTAGACAGCTCAATTATCTTTTTTGAAAGAGTTTCGCGCTTGGTGTTCATATCAGAAAGCTTTTGTACCTGCTCCTGTATTTGCTCTTTCGTATAAAGCTCTGAATCTGGTAGAGCAGCTAACTTTATCTTTAGGTCATCCCTATCTTTCTTAAGAGATACTAGCTCTTCCTCTACTTCAGATATCTCCAAATTTAGCTTCTCTCCAAGGGATGACTGTTCATCAATCAATTCTTGCCAATTACGATCAGGAGCAGATCTCATCTCCCCTCGAAGCTCAGACATCTCTCCCTTAGCTATCTTTAACATGTCATCAAAGATCTGTAAGTCCAAAAAGCGGGTCAGTATATTCTTACGTTGTGTTGAGCCCTCTTTGATGAAGGCATCCATTCCACCTTGAGAAGCGAATGACGTCATCATAAAGTCGTCTACAGTACCGACTAATTCGCGCAGAGTCTTTTCTGTTTCTCTGCGCTGTTCACCGGTTGCGTCTTCTATTGGGTTACCCGATTCATCTATTCTGAATAGATTCAAATTCGTTGGAGCAGATACGACACCGTTTCTGTTGGTTCTCTTTACTGTCTGTCTTTCTGCTCTCCACATCTCTCCAGCTACTGAAAAGTCGGCGGCGGCTTTGCAATAATTCTTTCGATTGTTTACGATATGGATGTTCTTAAGAGTGCCACGATCAGAGGCATTAAATAGAGAATAAGATATCGTGCCAGGAATTGAAGATTTGCCGACCCTGTTCTTACCGAATATTCCCGTTATACCGTTCAAGGTATCGAAATCTATTATGTTGCCTTCTCCATACCCAAACGTGTTATCAAAATTTAGGCGCCGAAGTCTCCACTGGTGTGACTTGGCGGAGGCCTCTTGAACACACCTTCCGAATACGTCTTTATGCAGTTCTCGTAGTGACTGTCTGTCTTCATCAGAAAGCTCCATACGCTTGACGTATTCAGACATCAAGGCGTCTTGTTGTTTGAAGCTTCTAAGGTCATTCCTTGATATTTTCCCGATGCTTGTCGCGATCTCAGTATCAGCCCCCTTGAAGCTTTCCTGCTCATTCTTGGAGACGACCTCATACGCATCGTACTTTTCCCTTAAGGAATTCTGAAGCTGCTTAAATTCAGTTTGAGTCATCCCTTTATGGATCACTCTAAACCTTGAACCTGTCCAGTCATCTTGGACTTCATCCAGTGTCGAAGAAACATCTCCTTGCCACTTTATTGAACGAAAAGCATGGTCATTCTTCAGTTCTATAAATTTAACATCAAAGTCGTCTTTATCTCGAATTTCCCAAAACAAGAAACCTTTCTCAACGTCCTCGCCATAGTTCTGTTGTATCGTAGAACCAGGGTATGCTACTTTTTCAGTCAGAAACTGTCTCTTGTGGATATCTCCCAGCATAGTGTAGTCGAAGCCTTTAAAAAAGTCAACTTTAACGCTATCGCCATTAATTTCCCAGTCTTGGTCAGTTAGTGAACCATTCACAGGACCGTGATATAACGCAATGTTGATTCCATCTTCCGGAGGCTTTAAGTCAGGCCAGCCCTTAGGGTCAAAACAACAAAATACACACCAGTTGTACCCGGGAATTCCCGTCGGATACACTCCTGTACCCTTCATGAGTTTGATTCTAGGGTCACCAATCGCTCTTACAATCGGCGTAACTGCATCTAAACGATCTTCGTTTGTCATTAGACCGTCATGATTGCCAAGTATTATATGCACTGGAGCAATGTCAGCAAGGCTGGTGAACCACCAGCGTAGGATATCGATTAGCTCTGGTGAGATTCCTTGGGTTTTAGAATGTACAATGTCCCCACCCAAGAAGATGATATCAGGTTGCAATTCTTTTAGTTTCTCGAATGATTGAGAAAACACTTTTCTATATTCGTCGTGGCGGGAAAGGCCTCGAAAGTGAATATCTGCAAAATGCGCGCACTTTAAAGTCATTAATTAATACTCCAATATCTATATTAAGGAGCCGGAGCGAATTGTACTTATTAGAGATCTCAATCTATCGTTCGAGGACCACGGTACTGCTCGCTCAAGCATTTTAGACAGTTTACCGAGAGGCATTTCTCCGACATCTGTATGGGGCTCTATGTCTAAAGTTTTTACATCAACGTCATATGAGTGCAGTAATGACGCAATTTTCTGTGATTTTAGTTTAGCGTCCGGATCAAGTACTAGAGTCACGGGTGTATTATTCTTAACAATTTCTTGGAATAACAGGTGGTTCTCGCTTAAAGAAGACCCGAGCAGGCAAGTAGAGTTTTGAACACTCTTTATTAAGTCAAATGGTCCTTCTACCAAAATCAGTCGCTTAGACCAGTCTATATTAATCTGGTTAAAGATAATTTCAGACCTCTTTACTTTTGGGTTTACATACTTCCTGTTATCTTCATCGATTGAGCGAGCAGTGTAGTAATTTAAGAAGCCCTCTGAATCGAAAGACGGAATTATAACTCTTCTGCGTAGACGACCGGAGGGAACGGCTCCCATTTTAAAATACCACATTTGCTTCTCGGTAACCCCACGCTGAAGAACATACTTTTTTACAGCCTTAAGATCCGGATCGGCATTTCTACCGATGGCTGCTAGTAGCCTAAAGTTTTCAGGAAGCGTAATTCTCTCTTGTTGGGCTTCTTTTTCTTTTACCTGTTTGTGAAAGATGTCTTCAGCGATGTTGTAATATCGAGGAGCGTGAATCTTGAAGAAACGAGCGAGGCCCTTACCTCTTGTACCACACACCCAGCAGTGATAAAACTCATTATCAACCCTAAGACACAGCTTCTTCTTATGCTTTTTTCCGTATGTCGAACACTTCGGATTAATACAGCAGATCGCAGCATTAACTCCGTCTCTATCTAGAAGAACGTCACCAAAAGCATCTCGAATCAGCTTTATTCTTTTTCTTATGAGAAGATCTTCACTCATTAAACACAACCGGCTGCTGCTACAATATATGCATCTGCTATATCATAACAGCAATCGGCTGGTATTACATGACCTTTTCTTGCGCCTGACTTGAGGGTTCGAGTCGGCCACTCGAAAGTTGGTTCCTTCTCTTTCACAAAATTTAAGACTTGGTCTTTCGTGGTTACATCAGACTTCTTGATTATTTTCAAGCCAGCGAGTTTTCTAGCAGAATTGACGTTCACAAACTCTGGCTGGACATTTAGCTCTTCGAATGCGATAAGAGTGACAATACCGTTGAATCTTGCCAGCGTAACGATTGTCTTTGCGCTAGAGAATCCAGGACGGAACGCTTGTAGATTCTCTTCTATCGCGACATCTGTTACTTCATGATCTCTGCTTATATCACGTAGTGCTTCGCGGACGGCTAGTGCTTTGTCGAAGATGTCTTTCTTTTTTGAAAGCTCAACAGCCCCGGCAGTGACTATGCTACCTGCTTCATTTAGCAAACACCACCCGACATTTGATGTAGATACGTCTAGTCCAAGCCTCATTAAAAGTCCAGCTTTATCCTAATCACAAACTTATCATTCTCTCTCTTGACTAAAGCTTGAGAGAAATTTGTCTTACTTATAATATTAAGATTTTCGTCATGTAAGTTAACGTTAGTGATATAGCAAAACTTTGTGCCCTCATCAGCAGGCTGATCCGTGGGGTCTAATTGCAGGAACGAAGGATTCGTAGAAAGATCTAGATCACCACGATCTGCAGGTACATCTATACGCAAAACGTGAATGTTTTGTTGACCATCAAAAGATACCTCAAACTGATCAGCGCCGAAACGTGGAATGAGGGGTGTCTGTACTGTTGCAATACCTTCTTCATATAAAAGGGCGCCGACAGGATTCCACTTTGCTCTTGGAGTATCACAGTCGGCCCTGTATAGGCTCCCGCTGTGATCGTTAAGTGTTATGGCAACTCTACCGCCGGAGCCTGTTATAGACGAATCTGTCAACACATACGTACCAGGATCAATCTTATTTCCGTAGAACAGATTACTAGCATCAAAAATTGTGATTTCATTTGATGAAGGGTCTCGAGTTCTATTATAGATCGTCAATATTGAGCCAGCTGGAACACTTGGGTCATCAGGAGTGGCTCCTTGTAGGCTTTCAGATATACTACCTTCTGTCTCTGTACCTAACAATCCTCTACCAACCGATGCCGTTGGCAGCAATTCAGACAAGTTGACAAGCATTAGATTTTTAGAGCCAGAATCATCCTTATACAAAGACAGTGAACCCGTCAGTCCGGGATCCGTTATACCCTCCTCAAGAAGCCCAAAGTTTGGTATAAATAAACCGTTGTCGTTTGGAAGAATCGTCAGGTTTCTCTTTCTAACGCTACCTGTTGTGAACAAGAAATTATTTGCAGTTGACCACCCAGTCGAATCGTCTATTGTTGATCCAGACAACGCGAATAATCGAGGCCACACACCTTCTACGAATTCTTTGGTAAAGTTTTCTAAGTTTAGATAGTGTCCGCCGACGCCGAATGATAGGGGAACGTTAAACGGGTCGTCAGTAGATCCCCTAGCAGTCTGGAATGGCGTTTGCAAAACATCACGCTCTGCTGTGTCTTTTACGAAGAAGGGAGGAAGATAGAAGAGAAGCCCTGATGACTTTTCACTCTCCAAGCTCGTAAATCCGTTCTGGCGAGCTTCATCAATCTCAAAGTCTGTACGATACTTGTTATAGATCTTTACCTCATGAACTTCTGCGTTCAAGGGGTGAGTGAAAGAAAAGATATCTGGTTCACCGGGCTTGTCAGCAGGATTAGTTTCATGTGTGATAGTCGGACCGTAGTAATTCATTATTCCGTCAGAGTAAGCAACATCCGGATTAAAGAACTGTGAAGTGTAGTCTTCAGTTGTGCCTCCATCTGAATTAGGACCGACATAAAAGTTACCAACAAATAAAGCGTCTGGTGGGCCTAAGCCAGACAGAGAAGGTAGCCCTCTATCTACAGTACTCGGTAGCTCACGCTGTAGATAACTACCACTCAATGCGGAAGTGGGAATATCAAAAGTTCCCTTAGTCTCACCGTCGATGATGAAGGAACCTGTGGAGTTCTGAGTATTATTGTCCCACCGAATGCAACAGTGGTGCCAGCGATTTCTAGTAAGTGAATTATCTGACGACGAAAATATGAAGTCATAAGGTTCAGTACGAGTTGAGTCGTTTAGAGTTAAACTACACTCTGATGGCGGTATCTCTGCAGAATGACTCAACTGTAACATCAGTCTGAAGCCATCCACAAAGCCATTAGAATCCCTTGAGCTTCCAGAGACAAGGGAAACAGCATACGAACTAGAAAGATGCAACAGAGTGCCGGCTGGAAACTCTCCATGACGTGTGAATTCATGATACCGGGGGTTGATATAAAACTCAAACGAGAATGATCCAGTAGGTCTATATTTGTATGACCCTGTTGCGGGATATATCAATACCGCGTCTTCAGGTACCGTATCATCTTGTGTTGAGAAAAAGTTTAGGGTGTTATAGTTCGTGAATGCCCAGTTACAAGCCTTACCATATCTAATTCTATAGAACGGATACAAGACGTCCTTGATGACGCACTTTCTTATCGTATCGCTAGTAAAGCGGAATGAAGGTTCGAATCGAAAGACTTCGACCTTCTTGTTGAGTCGAGCGTTGGCTGTCTCTGCATTCACGGCAGTCAAGTATTCTTCTAAAGAATTCTTGTTAACTCCCGTCTTTATTATATCTTGTCGTAACGACTCAGCTGTTTCATCATCTACAAGGTCATCAGAAAAAGAAAGAACCACCTCTTTCATCTGCACGGATGCGCCGGGATACACAGGTATCGATCCCGTGACACCACTACTGGATGATGAAAAGGTTCTCTTAGGTTTCGCTAAGACCTTGAAAGAATCGAAATAGCTTTTGTCCAGCTTGAAAAGGGACACTCGGACCCCCTACTAGAAATCGAGTCGCACTCGAACAGTCAAATCCTTCTCATCATTCTTCTCAATAGGGCGAGAAAGCTTTGCGACGGCTAGTAGATTGTCATTCACATCGTATAGACCAACAGTCGTAATGTACGTGAATGAGCGTTGCACGTCTTCTTGTCCTTCTTCAATCACTCTGATCCTGTTATCAGAATCGGTGTATGTTGGGTTAGAAGAATAGTTGAATTCGTCTGCTGTCGCTCTGCAGAAGATAAGAGTAGAATTGATGTTTGTATTGTTTTGGAACGTCGCAGCTGTCAATGAACCTGACGAAAATCTAGTCATACTAAGGTGATCAACAATATCATCAATGCTAGCAGATGTCATTAAGTCAGGAACCAACTTGGTCGCGCCAACGCCGGCGCTGAACGAAGATAGTCCCATTATTTCCTTGCCATACGGCACATCTAGATTGTCCGCGCTAGAAGCTGCAACCATGGCAGAGATCGCGCCTGAGAGATACTGGTCTCCTGCAACTGCTCTTAATTGTGAGGCAGCGCTTCCTCGACCACCAAGGTTGAGAACGACTGTTCCGGCATCGTAAAAAACAAGCCCTACGTGCTTAGATGAGTCGGTGGAATCGACAAGGTTACCAACCTCCCCGCCGAAAGTTCGGCGTCTGTTAGTCGATGATCCGAAATCTGTAAAGATACTGGCAGACCCGGTCGCTGTTTGAAATAGATTTTGCTCACCGGTGACTGCATAACTCCTGTTCGTTTCATCAGCTCCATTCGCGAATTGATACATCTTCATTGCGAACGTTTCTCGCTTGATCTTGTCTCTTGTAAACAGGCGTTTGAAAGATATAAACGCGGCGTTGTCTACCTGGTCATCGGTGTTCGTGGATCCGTAAGGCGTAGAGAATGATAGAGAAGAATCGCCTAGCAGATTGGCGGCATACTGTCGATATACATCAACCTTTTCTCTCATCATCAAAGACTGAGACGGGAAAAGAAGTTTACCATTTGAGTCAGTACCTGTTGAAGAACTGAGAACTGTAGCCCCAGATTCGTAGACACCAACCGTCATGTCAAAAAGCGGATTTGCTGTCTGTAAGGTAAAATCTTGATCATATACTGTTTGGTACAAAGATGATGTTACACCAGGACCAACGCCACCTGTCACGAACTGTTGGTATGACTTCCTTGTCGCAGAACCTGATATATCTTCTTGAATAACATCGACCAGTTGGTTCAGGACAGAACGTGATGTCTTTACGTCCGCTGCTGATATTTCTTTAAACGTTGCCACTTTTTCCTCACTTCTCTATTGTAGCCGTCAATTGGACTACGACGCCAGACTGTACACCTGTTGCTGAAAATGTAGTGGAAATTTGATTTTTGTTATCAGCATCACCATAATAGGTAAACACACTATCTGATATAGAGCGCGTCTTAATTTCTAATGTCAATGTAGAGCCGCCGGCGGCTGTTGTCGCCGAGTCACGGGTAACGATATACGTTGCAATTTCTTCTGAATCGATAGAGTCAGGTGTCTCACCCCCGCCGAGCTCCAGAAATCGATAGGGCAGCTTAACGAGGAATGTTTGATCTCTCAATTCTGGTTCAATGGTATTCTCATCAGCGAGAGCTTGGGTGAACACAATCGTTTGAGTAGCATTAGCTCCAGATCTCTTAAACGCAAGATTCGTCCCGGTCAATCCAGAAGAAGTGTAGGTAACGGTCGGTAGCTTGTAAAGAGTTGGATTAGACAAACTTATAAGTTTGTGCTTAAGCGCAAAGTTTTGGTTCGTCTGTGCCTCAAACACTGGTGTGTTTAATTCTATCTTTTGTTTACCGACAGTCCGACCAAACTTTTCTATGAGTGTATAATCAACTTCATCATCACCAAAAGCGAACTTCACAATCGAAAAGCTGCCGTCATTTCTGGCTAAGAGCTCTCTTCCATAGTCTGTTAGCACTGCATCAACGATTATGTTGTTAGTACTGTTATCCAAAAAACCCATCTAATTTCCTCCTGAACCATTGTTAAATATATCGCCCGGAAAACAACATAAACTATTCGTCATCATCTTCTCCAGCTACTTCCGACGCAGCCACGACTGATTGGTACACTTCATCGTTTATTGTTACTTCCAGTTTCTTTTCTAAAAGTCTATCTGTATTCATAAATTGAAACACATACTTTGAAAGAGGATCAATGGTCGTCGAATAAAACGCCGGGAAAGATTCTCCATTTCCCTTTACAACGGTATATGCTTCAGGGTTAAAGTAAATATTAACTTTCTCATGAGAAGAGTCCTTCATAGAGTCAACGAAAAAGTTTTCTTTAATCATCCAGTTTGGGTACTGCTTTGGCGCGCCGGCATAACTGACTAACTCTTTCTTGACTTTATTCTTTTGACTATCAAATGTCACTTTAACTTGTGTAGAGTACGGCGAGCTGATTAATCTGGCGTCCACTGCGACTAACGCGTAAATGTAAGAGCTCTCTCTTCCAAACTCGGTATCTATAAAATATGTAGGCATTGACGAATATGCAGAAGTTAAACTTTCATCAATACTCTCTATCGGCTTGTTCCTTATGATCGAATCATCAAAATCGAGGTTTGCTATTAGCTCGAATGCTTCATCAACGCTGCTTCTTCGATATATTTGAATATATTTCACATCGCGCTGTGGGTTTACTGGAGGCGCCCAAGTAACATAAAGATCTTCAGAGCTGTAGTCGAAGTGATAGTTGATGTCTTGCGGCGGCTCTGGGGCGCGGGCCTCTGTGATTTTTGCTCGTACGGGAGATGAAGGCTTTGAGGCAATGAACATAGTTTGTATGTACGTACGACCATCATCAGAAGTCACCGGTATTTTTACTTTTGCCAAAGTTGTCGCTATATACTCGTATGTCTGCCCATATGCAACTTGGGAATCATAAGCAGCGGATGGACTGTTTCCCATTGCTAGCACCACAGGCATTGGATACCGTTTTCCCTTGTACACTCTATATTTTTCAAACATGACGCCTATGACAGAAGCTTCAGGTACGAATGACTCTTCGTCACTTTTTGTTATATCAGCAGATGGGACATCAAATACTCCCTCATCTTCTGTTACAAAAAAGTCGGTAGGGTGGGTCATAGATTGTGAATACTCGGAATATCTACTTATCAGCGCGTCGTTGTATAGTGACGCTCCTTGTTCTAAAGCCGGCTTAATAGCCATCGTAGCATACCCTGTGTTTAGAGCTAATGCGGACTTGACCTTCTTTTCCTTAGTGACAAATTTGACAAACTGTTTGTTATCAGGTCTTTCGTTCAGAGAAGGAGGAACCATGTTCGAAGATAGATAGCTTGAGTTGACTTTAGTCTTTGCAGCAAGAAGCCTTACAGCATCCTGCACACTCGACTCTTCAACAGCTGCTGAATATCTATTTAAAGCTAGTCTCATGAAACTTTCGAGCGCGGAGTCTAGCGACTGGTTGCCGATGACAGAAGACTTAAGACGTTGAGCGGACACATCTTCCTCTGTAATAATAAGACCATTATTAAGAGCTTCTAGCACTTCCTCTCTGGTTGACTTAAGGGAAGAAGATCGACTCTGGCGGCCCATCATTTTTTTCTTACTATCAGATACCGAAAATTTTAGTTCAACATAACGCGGGACACGAGCGTTCAAGTTTGTCTTGTCGGCGGTTCCTTTTCGTAGGAACCTCTCAGAAAGATTTCCATTTATAGCCTCGTTACCAGACTCATCGACTTTCTCGTCAGGCGTAAAAAAATTGTAAGAAAAAGTTATAGATAACGAATTAACTTCTGGCACATCAAAAAGGTTAAGCGGCTTACTTGGTATTGATTCGAAACTCAAACTACACCTCTCTTCCTACTTTTAGTGACACTCTGTAAGTATACATATCAACGCCTTGAGACGTCTCTAGACCTATCCCAACCTCATCTTGTGATGTCAGCCTTGCTTGTATTGCAGCGGATTCTTGAGATGATTGCTCATCATCGACATCGTCGTCTAAGTCTAGTTCGAAGGTAGAGTCATCAATAGGAACGCAGATAACTTTCTCAAACAGTACACCCTTGTTAAGTCTGGTTTGCTCGAACTCTGGAATAAATCTTACACCGTAAGAATTCAAAAACTCGAAAGCAGAGTATTCATAATGGTCTTCCATTCTCACCTTATCAATGTCTATTGAGCCTTCGGAATAAAAGGCCATATCTGACACACTTCTTGAAAGTGGATCGAAAGCAAGATTTGAAGCAGACAAAAACTCGACTGTTGTGGTATCAACATATCTCAGCGCTGGCACGTCTATTTTATTACTCTGACTTCTCTCTCCAGCTGTAAAAGAACTCTCAAAAAAATTAGCGTCAAGTTGTAGTTCTGCGTACTGTTTAAGAGCAAAGTCAGTTAAATGATTTTTCACGATATCATCACCGTACATTCTTTGTGCATGATATCTCCAAATTTTCGCGCACGAGAAATTGTTATCTACATTCAGGAACGCCAGGTAAGGATCAGCTCCTATACAGAATAAGTTTCTTGAAAACTCAAACTCCTTATCCTTGTATTTAATATCAGGATCTGTCAGGTCGACTTTCTCTATCAGAATAGAGAAGACACTGTCATCTACATTTTGAGCAGCAGATGATGAAACATCTTCTATTTCAGCTGGCTCGTATCTGGTCTTTTCTATCAGACCCGCAGGTATACCAATACATAAGACTCTTTGTTTCTTTTGCTCTATAGATAATAAAGAGCGAAAACCATCTTTACTTGTGGTCTTATTTTTCACTTTGACGTTATTATACATCATGTCACTAGCGTTCAGAAAATAGGGATACGTTTTCATAAGCTTGGTGAGGTCAGAAGAAGGAGTCACTGAACCGAGATATTCTGATAACTTCTTTCCGTCTATCTCTGCGCTAAGAGCATCTCTCAATGAACCAAAACTATTATTTACATTTGAAAAGAATGTAGCTAAAGATGATGCAAACGTACGCAAAAACTCTTCTTCTTCGGCTAGCGATGATATAATCGAAGCCAACGTCGGATATGTGTCTATTATGTCAGATGTATCACGCTCGTCAGAGCTCAAAAACTCGCTTAATTCTCTCAAGTCGGTAGAGTAAGAAGATGATACTTTCACTTTAGTTCTTTCACCAGAAGAAGTCGAGGACTTACTCACCCCGGGAGCTTTGATTCTTGCATACATCGAAGACCCGGTGGTGATTGAGGCACGAGGACCAACAATCAGCTTAGCAAGCTTACAACATATCGAGATGAAAAAGACGCTAAAGGCGCTTTCGTTGTACCTATTGAGTATTGATTTAGACTCCACAAAGACTTTCGGGTCTTCGTCATCTATCTTAGACATACCCTGCGTTACAATCTGGCTATAGTTCATCATTGACTCAAATATAGCATTCGTCAAATCTGTCAGAGCAGACTTTACAATATCTTCGTCTATGGATAACGTCTTCGATGGATCAACAGAAAACCTTACACTGTTATAGGAAAATCTTCTTGAAAGTTTTTTAGCAAGTCTAGCTGCTACTTCCTCAAACGTCAGATCGTAGATTGACTCTAGGGTACCGGAGTCGGAGCTAGAAACTCTGTCTTGGGTTGTTATCTGTGATCTTTTTTCTGGTGATACAAACGTCTTGGTACCGGAAGACTCTCCAGGTGGAGGGGAAACAGACACTTTTCTTGGGTTTGACGTTAATGTAGTTTTTTTCCTTCCGGAACCGGCGCTTGCAAGCTTTTTTCTTAGCCTTTTTGAACGACGCAACACTGTTGCTGGACCCGGTAACGGATCACCTACACCGTCGTAGTCTTGAATTTTCTCCTGACGAAACGCCAAGTACATCATGAATTCATCAAGTATGTCTTTACTTTCGGCTGCTTCAACCATTGCTTGGAGACCTACCATGAACTTCGTAAAATTAGGAGCAACGGCCGCAGACAGACTCATCCAACCAAGGATACCAGTCAAGAAACTAACGGCATAAGAATCGCCGGTTCCTATACTGGAAGTGTCGAACAGCGAAGTGATTTGTGAACTCACACGGCTCAAGCCATCAGACGTGGCTTCATATGGGGTTTCATATTCTGCTATTTCGCCGTTCTCATTAACACCATAATAAACCACTCCAGAAGTATTGGAGGCTCTTTCAGCGAAATCAAAACTCGTGAGTGTTTTCGTACCATCTGCTGTTATTATTTGAGACGGTTCAAAAGGATAATTGTACGTCTTTCTATTCGTTTCCGGGTCTTTACCAGAAAAGCATATTCCGTGTGCAGTCTTTCGTGTAAAGTTTCCGTTCGCTGTAACACGAGAAGGTTTCTTGATAGCGTTTTTATCTTCTTTTGTCATTAGAAGATTTCTCGCCCACAAGCTCGTGACTTCTATATTGTTTGTTGTAGCATCGTCACTGTTGTATTTCAGAGTGTTATATGAAAGAAGTGCCTCTTTCGATAACAAAGAAAGCATGCACTTAAGAGATATTTCTATATCATCATCATCGGCATCCACGAATAAATCATAACACTGACTGTCAGAACCCTTAAGCGCGGCAACATACGATTCTATTTTTTCATCCTTAGAAGAAACAAGCGATGTTCCTTGCTCTATAGCACGGTCTGAACTTTCATCTAGACGAGCCGATCCTGCCTTTAAAGCCCTATTATACTCTATCATCAGTGTGTACAAGATTTCGGTATAGCTTGCACCGTCTTCTACTGTCAGTCCAAAGGCAGTTAGCGCTTCTTCATATAGAGAGATATTTGACGGATTTAAGTTTGATCTAAACAACTCGCTTGACTTGGAATATTCTTCTAGCGCGGCGACTAACGGGACTTCAGAAAAACTAGTATCGTTAATAGAGATGCTTACCTGTTTGTCTACCTTTAGTTGTCTGACTGCCCTCTTAAGGCGTAGAAGATTACCAGCAGGAGTCCATCCAGAGCCATCGCGGATAGGCTCAAAATCAAAAGCACCAAGAAGTACGGGTCGTACTATCTTAACATCACTTTTGTTTGTGGTGTTAAAAGCTTTCTTCATTTGTCCTCTCGGTGAACCCACGAACTCTAGCTTTTGAACCTCTTTCTTTGGTGATGAAGCCTTCTGTCTGTCTAGAAGATTAGAGACATTCTTCTCTTGTCTTCTTAAGTTAGCTCTATCTTGTACTCTAGAACTTTGACTGGACTTTGCTCTATCAACAACCCGATTTGTCTTAAGCTTCTTTCGGCGTTCACGGCGTGACTTAGCGACAGTCTCTTCTTGGTCTTGTTCTGTCGACACTTCTGCTACGTCTTGAATGACCTGATTTTCATTCAGCAACAGCTCTTCTAAGGTCACAGGAGCAGTAGAGCCTTTCGCAGGATTGTCTTTAGTTTTTAGATCTTTTAATAAATCAGACATTACAGCCTCTTAATCTTAGTGAAGCTCGACAATGACAAGGTCTTCAAGGCGCTAAAAGCTTTGATTGATCGACTATAGATAGGAGAGAGCTCTTCATAGGCCAAGTTTATTGGTTGTATTACGTATTTATAGTTCACGGCATAATCTTTGCTGTAATGTCTATAATAAAACTCAGAAGTTGAATCATCACAATGTACAGTATCTATTAATACTCTACCACCGGAAGAGATAACGTATATCTTGAAATGGTCGATCGTGTTTGCTTGAGACGTTTTCCAGACTAAACGATTAAAGCTCTTGTAGTTTTCTATCCTAAGTGTATTGTCGTCTCTAGAAGACAGCGGAAATCTTATTTCATGAACCACTTGGACATCTGTACGACCAGCGACCACTGGGTCGGACGGTTCAAGACGAGAAGGCCGTGTCTTGTCCTGCTGCCGCTGTGTGGACTGTAGTGTAGCTCTACTTAACGATAGCGGGTTCTGGAACTTTGAAACCTTCCTTGAAAAGGATTGTAGCGTCCTTATATCAACATCACTTCTTGTCAGAGTCGGAAACAAAGACTCGGCAGAGGCAATAAGAGCCGTAAAAATGTACGTGTATTCTGTTCCAGGCTCTGGTGGCTTCACATTTTTTTCTTCTCTTTTTTCAGGATTATCGAAAAACTCACCAGCTTGGACTACGCCAAAGCTCTCTTCCTCTCCTGTCTTAGAATTTCGGCGTTCGACTAAGAAACTTATTAACGACTCGAACTTATCACGATCTTGGATCAAATTATTATCGAATAACGATTTCTGACCTCCTGACTCCAGCGTATTTCTGACTTCAGAGAAGCCGAATTCAGTGAATGTGGCAGACAGCTCGAATGACAGCTCGGCAGAAGCCGGTTCGGCGGACACTATCTTTGGAGCAGTGACAGACATTCTGACTTTTTCTCTTGAGGGAGAGATAGGGATCTCAAGAATTGCAGAAGAACCCACGATTTCACGACCTGCCTTGGTTACACCTACAGGTACGAAGCTGTAGGTTCTTCCTGTTTTGGTTGCCAAATCTGTGAAAGACACAGACGAATTTGGACCGAGCTGTTCAACACCAAGTGTTTGTAGATCTGGTGTACTTCCGACGTATACAAATCCGGAGCCGGTTGATGCCTTTCTCTTAGCGTCAGATGCGGTCGTCAAATCGTACCTTCTCAACATCACTGTAACAACGTCATCTGGTATATCTTTTACCATGACTTTGACGAATGTGTTTGAGCCGCTGGTCGTCATTCGTGGAACAGCTGTCAAAGCTCCCGTCTGCTTTACTGCAAACTGTTTTAAAGGCAAAACGACTGTAGAGGCGAACTTCTCGGAAGGCTTAGAATTTTCTCCGTATGCTACAGCTCTATAGAGCACTGGCCTGGAGGTACTTATCTCATCCTTAAAAGCTACCTCAGCGCTACCCTCTATAGAAGAATTATAAACAATACTCCACGCAGATCCAGAATCAGTACCTCCCTCTACAGGCGCAGTAAGTCGTCGAAATACTTTCAGGGTTTTGGCCATCCTATCACGGGGCGGGGTGATTCTCACAGAAATTGCGCCAGGTTTGATATATTCGGCCTCAAGCTTAGGAGCAGCATTGGGAGTAATAAACGTATTCAGTATCCTTGCATGGGGAATAACACATGACGCTTCATCTACTTTGATTCCTTTTTTATTCTCAAGTTCAAGCTTCAAGAAGAATGATGAAGCATCTACAAGTCTATTTCTCGAGATCCTTAAAACAAAATCTACTTTTTTCTGTCGTGGAGAAACACGAACAATAGGAAGAGCTTGAAGAGCTGTTGGTGGTGTAAAGACAAAACTTGAAGCTAGCGATTGTAACGGCTTAGACAGAGTCTTAAGAGAAACTAAAGACGACGAATTTATAGACGCAGGATCTTTTTTTGACTTTAAAATGCTTTTTGAAAATTTGGGGGAGCTTGGTACTTTAGCGTTTGGTGTTTGATTCACTGTTGTGCTTAAATTACTTTTTTTAGCACTCTTAGAAGCCTTCTTCTTAAATGGGTTAATGCCAGGAGTCGATGTGACGATAGAAGCCTTGACGTTTTGCGTAAATGGATCTAGTGGTTTCACCACAGTTGATAAAGCAGAAATGCTATTTAGCTGTTGCCTGGTCAAGCTTGCTAGTTTTGCGTTTGCGAGGTCATTGCTGATGTATTTTGACACATCAACACGGGTTCTGGCTATGATTTGCTCACGGCGTTTTTTTGCATTGCGGCGAACTTTTTTCTCTAACCTTTTAGTCTTTCTTTTCCAGCGGCGTGGAGAAGTAACTTTTCTTTCAGCAAGATTCTCATCAGGCTTTTTCTTATACACAAATGCATTAAGGTTATAAGAATCATTCTGTATGACGGCGTCTACGTCAAGCATTACAGTCACACGATAAAAAATGATATCAGAATCTTCACGAAATATGATATTTCTGATCTCAGCAGGATGAGAAGGCAGAGTGATAATATCCTCTTCTAGAACTGGGGCTCTTAGTAACATTAATCAAACACCACCGTAAATAGGTTTAAGAAAGTCTTATCGCCAGTGGAATCATCCATCAGCTTGCCGACGAAGAAAACATGTTTTCCAGGAGAGAATGGGTCGGCATCGGCAAATTCACCAAAATCTATCATTCGAAGCTTTTCCACGCTAGAACTCGTTATTTCCCATACTTGGCAAACTAAATTATTTTGAGGGCTTGTGTTTTCAAAAACAACTTCAGCAGGGGGACCAACACCTGACCACTCATTGCTACTAAGCCCTTCAAGCTCTATTCTAAGATCTTCATAAGAAAGCGGAGCTGGCTGCTGTAGTCTCGGAAAGTCTTTAAGTACCTTCCCAGACACTTTATTCACAGGTGGCAAGAATTGAAAGTTTCTAACATGAGTCAGTTTCTTATCCTGCCACAGACTTTCAGCGTTCTCAAGCAAGATTTCTTTTGGTGCAGCTTGAGACAAGGGAAACGTAGAATTTACCTCAAAGACGTTAGATTCAAGACTTAGCTCAAATCCAGTTGTTCTCTGTATAGCTTCTTCAGAGCGTAATGGGCGAATGTCACTAAAAGATTGCATCGAATCAGATATAGCAACAGACGCAGAAGCGACTAGCGATGATCCCTTTAGAAGCGTATCAGATCCAGTTAATATAGATAATTGACCATTGACCAAGTCAAATCCGTCAGTCGGATATAACATTCCTCCGTCCGCATCATACTCAGGTATCACCAAGTCTTGGTGGCGGTTTGCTGCTTCAAATTGAATTCTAGAAGTTACCTCGCTAGCAACCCTGGGGTTGGATATGTCTGTATCATAAAACGTGCCATAGTCAGAGAAAGTAGCAAACGAAAAACGAAGCTCACCTTTCGCTAGCTCTTGCCTGCCACGATCAGTTAAGAACGTATCAACAAACCTTGTCTTTTTGTCTAGTATTCCAGCCATACCCTTAAGTATTACTCACTAGAATCTTCACCACCCTGTATTTGCCTATATTGCTTGAGGGTTAGGGGTGGACGTGTTCCTGGCTTTCTCCGGATCGCGGAGTTTTTACTTGGCTCAGGAATTGTTCCGTCAAGAACACCTTGTACGATATCAGGTTCATATTGCACGATATCAGATTGCGGAAGAAGGTCGCTCTCTTGTTCAGGCTCTGCTGTTTGTAACGACCAATCTACATACATAGACCTCATTTCTTCGAAACGTTTTATTTCTTGATCAAGAGCGCCGAGATCACCGTGAGCAGTGTTCCAAGAACTCACAAGGACGGGAGCAACCTGCTTCATCACTGACGCAAACTCAGCTTTAATCAGCGCTGGATCGTCTTCAAGGTCATTAATCTGTTCTATAGCGCCTAACAGTTGCTCGTTAACTCGGTGTACGTGGAACATAAAATCAGAAGCATTTTTTTCCAGTGTCTCCCGACTAGCTCTTAAAGTCGCCAACTTTTCATCAATCACATCTGTAAAATCCATACATAACTCCATCTAGATAGATTACACGTTGAATTATAACTATCTTTTAGAACAGTATAAAAAGCAAAAAAAAACGGGTGGGAGACAAGCTCCCACCCGAAAAACCGAAGTTTTTAACTAACTAGCTGTAAGCTATTACTTACGCTCGATTGCAACAACCAAGTCGTCCGCGAGAATCGCGAACTTGAAGTCAATCTGACCAGTAGTTGTGTTAAGAACATAGTCGTCGCTAGAACCAGAACGCAGAAGTTGACCGTTGACGTAAACGTCAAGCTCGTTCTTCTTGAGCGAGTTCCAACCGCTAAGAGTGGTGTTATCACCCTCAACGTAAGCAACGACAACTGGCCAAGAACCAGCGCTCTCAGAAACGTCAGCACTGAGCTTGTTCTCCATGAGAGTAGGCTGAGTGCCTGTCAAGCTAACGTTAAGAGCGTTGATAGCGCCGAGGAGCGACGAGCCAGGGAAGTTGCTCTCGAAAGTAGCACCGTCGGTTCCTGCTGCAAACGCAAGAGCACCGTTGTAACCACCGTGAGCACCGCTGTCAGTCTCGACATGAAGACCAGATGCACCGGTGAGGTACAAGCCAGCCTGCGTAGCCTTGAGCTCAACACCCATAGAAGCGTGGTCAGATACAACAGAAGCACCACCAGTACCAGTCAAGAAGAGAGCCGCATCAGACTCTACAATCATTGTGGTACCGTCAATCTTGACTCTCGCGATGTCCTCAGCGAACTGAAGTTGTGCAGCGCTGTTGACCATCTCCATAGCTGAACCGGTAACAACGAGGCTTGATCCAACGTGGAGGTCACCGGCGATACCAGCACCGCCAGAAACTCTAAGAGCACCCTGATCGGATTCAGCAGCAGCTGAGGAGTCTGTGACCTTTACAGGAACCACAGCGAAGGTCGAGAAGCTCTCGTCGAATTGAGCGTGGGTTTGTGAGTTAACGCTAAGGTGAACACTAGCACCCGACTGCTTAGCAGCAATGTTAATGCGACCACCACCAGAGTAATCAGCTTCAAGGTCAAGCCAAGCACCACCGTCGATGACGGATGAGCTACCACCAGTTGTGTTAGCAGAAACGAGTGAGAAGGTTCCAGCAGAATCTATATCAATACCACCAGCAGTGGCGTTGAGACGGATAGCGTCGGAGTCTACAGAATCAGCAGTAATGTTAACACCCAAGAGGGCGTCAATATCAACACCACCCTGCTCAGAATCAATCTTCATCGAATCAGAAGCACTACCTGCAGCAGCAAGGTGAACTTGGTAGTTTGAGTCAAGGTAGATCTTCTGGCTGCTACCTTGTGACTCAAGAACGATGTCGTTGGTAGCGTGAGCAATCTTACCGATTGTCTGGTTACCGAACTCAGCGGCACCGTGAAGGTTGGTAAGAGCCTGAGCGTAGTACTTCAGGATACCCTCAAGGTCATCAGCATTGAATGCTGCTGCTGCACCCTGTGTAGAAACACCGGTCACTCCGGACTTAATAGAAGCAAGTGAACCGGTAAGTTGTTGTAATCTAATTTGTGTACTAGACATAGTTTTTCCTTTGAGCGCTTAAAGCGCTTAGTTATGTTTAGACAAACTCACTAACTAACTAACTAAGGAACGAAACTATACAAACTAACGACGTGAGGAGACCTCACGATTTTAAATATACAGAAGAAATCTATTTAACAAGATTTTTTAAATTTTTTAGAGATGCATCAAATTTTGCAAAATCGCTATTCACATACTTTATTGATAGAGACTCGCATTCAGACTTACCCTCGAAAACAAAAGAAAATCTACTTTTTTCGCGACCAGCGACTAAAAGAGGACACCCCTTGACTAAAAGAAAAGCAGCAAGGCCTAAGTCTGCTGTCTCAAAAATATTGGATTCTTTTTCCTGCATTACGCTCTCCTAAAAACTTTCCGATTACCAGAATCTTGACGCTTGTGGATTCTTTATTAACTATTATCTAAGTGACTTTGAAGACAACGATATCGACAACATCGTCAACTTTCATATCAAAAGAAAACTTAAGACTGCTAGCACTATCTATGTAGTAATCACGCTCGGAGGCATTTATTTGTGTCTGCGACCCACTGTGTAATAACATCCCATTCACAAAAACGTCGATTTTATCTTGATCGTATTGCGCTTCTGAGAAGTCGGTGGACGGGGTAGAAAAGCTCGTTCCAGCTGGTATACTAGAGGACAAAAAATAGATGCCTTTGCTTCTGTCTACTGGAAAGGATCCAGTTACTGCTCCCTGGAACTCTACGGGGCCCGTAAACACTGAGCCGGTAAGGGTCGCGACAACAGAGTCGTCAATATCAATAGTAAAGTTTCCTCCAGCTCCAGCGTCGGTAGAGTTGAGACCGGTCCCAGCTACGAATGCACGTTCACTTGTCAGTGAGCCAGTGGTCGAAAGAACTAGATATTCAGCATTGGAATCTCCACCTCCTGATCCCGATGACCCAGATGAGACCCTAGATATAATAGTGTCAACATAATCATCTTGGAAAAGCGCAAACGCAAAACTTATAGACCCAGAAGTCATGATAGTATAGTCAATAGTCTCTGCTGTGACCTCAGCTTGAGTACCTGAATGCATCAGCGTGCCATTAAGAAAAACATCAATCAAGTCAGGATTATACGAGACCTCTGAGAAGTCCGTTAAGTCTGTTATAAATTCTGTTTTTGCAGGGTGCGATGAAGTGAGGAGATATCGCCTCTTACTACGACCATCAATTCCGCCAGCCGCTGTTGTTGAAGATATCGTTATTGAATTGGAACCGGTTGTAATAGAAATACCGGGTCCAGCTTCTATCAACTTAGCATTGGGTAACGAGCCTGTTAGGCTAGTGACCATGTACTCTGCATTAGCGTCACCTGATCCTCCTCCAGATACGTTAATATCTTCTATCACCTCGGTTATCATGTCGCCGACATAGATGAAGGCCCGAGCATATAGAGGAACAGTAGAAGCATCGTAATCCTGTACAAATAGGACGCCGTTGAATGTGTCTAGCTGATAATCAATCTCTGCTTCAAGAGGGATGATGTTTGGATCAGTAGCTGGATTAGGACCAGGCGTACCTTTGTATAGGGTTACTGCATACGGATTAGGACGATCAACAGAGAATACTGGTGGTACAATTTGTACCCGACCCAGAGATCCAGTCAAGACCGCACCATTATCAAAAACCCCTAATCCCTTCTTCGGATTAGAACTAAGAGCCTCGTAATTTGAAGGTAGGGATAAAGCATAACCGTGAGGGCCGTTATTAGACGGCGAAGGTCCAGCACCAGAGTCTATAGAGTCAGCATCATAAGATGTACCGCTTATACTGGTTATATCAAATTGGACATATTCGATTGTTCCGGGCAAGCCCGCGCTAGCACTCTGTATCAAATACAGCGTCTTTTCGGGCTCTGACGGAATCTCCTGACCAAACGTGGTTTGGGCGGCAGGTTGAATATTGGTCGTGATCGTCTCTTGAGCATCCGACTTAAGAATACTAGTATGCGCTTTGTTCAGAAGTTTCTTCTGAGCAAACAGCGTAGCAGTAGTATTACTCTTTCCCGCCATTATGCAGTGCTCCAGTCTATACTAAGAGAGTCTATGTTTCCTGTCCAGTCTTCATCCGCGACAATTCTAATTATCACGTAATCCTGTCTCGACACCGGAGGTGTACTTCCTTCGGTACCATTAGCTGTTGCTCCTTGGAACGAACAATTATTTCTATTTCCGCCGGAATCTATAACTTGGTCTAGCGTTCCCTTGAGACAACCATCACCGTCTTCATCATTTGACGTATCACCTGGTTTTGCGAGGTCAAGCCACTCTGTTTGTCCGGGTATCTTTACATCGACGTGGATATACTTGTTGGCACCCAGCGAACCTGTGGCGAAGGCTCCGCTTCTTGGAATTACCTCTGCATCTCCAGTCATCTCCACAAACATCTCTGGCAGATCCGAAGCAGTATCATTTCTGAATGCTCTATAATATGCTCTTCTTCCGTTAGAAAGTGTCGAATAGTCAACATTATCATCTGGACCCTGATACAAACCGCCCTCTGCAACATTGGCAAAATCACCAGAATTTCCTTTAGCCTTCGGAGAATATAGTTTTCCGTCATATATTAAAAGACCGTTGTCATGTCCTGCGACGGAGTTCATGTTAGCTGTCGAATCCCATACGTTTGCTACATCTGTAATGTCTGCCTTCAGGTCATATGAACCAGATATCAGCCGGTAGTACTCTCCAGAAAAGTTCTCTGTGTCATCTACAGTCGAGGAGTCGCTAGCAGAGAAGATCAAGAAAGTGCTCTTGCTTTGCACAGGAGAATTTAAAGTAGACTTTTGAGGATGAAGTACTCTAAAGAATGTTGATACAGAATCAGCATCTTCAGGTAGAGAGTTAGTCAGCGTACAGTTGTAAGAAGCAGTGACATGCATATCACGTGATTGTGCATCTGATATCGCGGTGTCCAAAGCGGGAAGAGCCACAGTAGAATCGCTAGACACTGTTGTGTTTACATACCCTATTCCGCCGAACTCTATGCTGTTTATTGTAAGGTTCGTTAAGCTTAAACTTGAGAAAGCGTTAGATGCTCTAGAGTAGATATTGGAGTGAGACCCACTAACTTCAGCCTTCAAGCTACCTGAGACGTCCCCTGCTATATTATCGAAGTACTTAACGCCAGATAGATAAAAGACCGTGTCTCCACCGAAGTCATCAAACCCGATATTGGTGAATGACATATTAGTTGTATAGAAGTCGTTCACCCATTCAACGTATGTCGTCGTTCTGTCTGAGCCGCCTACAGAGTGAATTGCTCTGACATAGTTCCAGCCATTTCTTTGATCGGCTGCGTCAACATTAAACCGGGCCGTCCTAAACCATTCGTCAAAATCTGGATAATTGTTTGACCCTGTACGTGGTTGTGCTGTTGAGACGTTAGTGAACCCGGTACCATTACCATTAACAGATGATGACGCTCCAGAACCAGGGTATCCAGAGCCCGCAAAGGCAGCTAGATCTATTTGAGCAGCTGGTATTTCCGAACCATTAACTTCTAACTTAAGAATGCCTGTGTGACCATCTGCGAACCCTCCTGATGAAGAGTCTGTGTTTATGGGACCATCAATATCAGAAGTAAGATCAAATATACCAAGCCTCCTCGCATTCGGCGTCCCGTCTAGGTAGTCGTCGTTAGTGTTTGCCGCGCTGCCAACGCCGGCGGAGGATCCTACATTGGTAAAATCTGTTACGGGCTTCGTTGTTCCAAAGCTTAACTTCGCGTCTATCCCGTCATCTGCTGAAGATATGTCAACCAGATTGGAAGCTGGTGTTGCGTTAGAGTTCGCAAACGAGATGTCTAATTGGCTTATATTACCTGTCCAGGAAGCATCGGCTAAGACTTTGGCGACGATAAAATCGTTGTTCGCGATGTCATGTGTGCCAAACGTACCTCTCACAGTCGTCGTGAATGACCCGGGAGAGTTGTAGACCCGAGCACCTGACCCGTCAGTGTAAGTACCAGATGTGAAAAGTGTTGCCAGGTCCAGCCACCCAGTTGTATTACCAGAACTGTTGTCGGGAAGCTTAACATAGACTTTCACGTTAGAAGAGTTTAAAGTCCCTGAATCACCGACTATGGACGTACCTGATCCATAGAAAGTTAGTGCATACGAATTGGCGGTGCCACCTGATGTATTCTGATATTTTCTGTAGAATGTTCGTGTACCAGTAGTTATGCCCGTATAGTCCGGATTTCCAGACGGCGCAAAATCAAGGGAGCCCAGGTCGACACTATTTCTAAAATCACCGCTCAACAAAGAGTTTGTTGGAGCCACAAGCTCATCGTCATAGAACAATAATCCGTCAGTATGACCAGCGTTAGTGCCTGACATATGTAGGGAAGAATCCCAATCGAAAGAGCCACCAGTCACATCTGATTGTAGATCATACGATGCCGATTGAACCCTATAGCTCTCCCCTCGGAAGGTCTCAGATGTCGCTGTGGAGTTATCAGTAACATTATACAACAAGAAGCCAGACGCTGTTGTTGCGCCGCCAGCAGACAGATTTGACTTTAACGGATGAGTAACGTTGATTGAGGCGGCGACAGAGCCGTTCAATAAAGTCTGATCAGTTATTACTGAGCTTCCTGTTATGGAGAGTACTTTTGAAGAGTCCTCCCCTGATAAGGTGTCTATCGTCGGCTTTGCTTGACTGCTGATGGACAGGTTGGTAGTGTTAAATGTTATCGCATTCAAGTCATACACAGTTCTATACGCGTTCTCTACATCTACCCTGTATTCCACACTGCCAGATTTGAAGTATTTAACACCTGATAACTCTTTCAATCCGCCGACATCTACGGCTGTTATCTGATTATTCGTGGCTGTTAAAGGATCAGTGTTAGAGTCTCTCACCCACTCGACGTAATTTGTCAAAGAAGATGTTATGTTATTGACAATCTGTACGACGCGAGCGTAATTCCACCCATCTCTCTGGTCGCCGTCAACAACCGTCCACTCTCCGGTCCTGTGTTGAAAGTACGTAAACGTCGAGCCGTCACTAAATTTGGCTGAACCAGTCTGCGACAGTTGTGTAAAACCCGACCCATTCGAGTTAACAGTGGTATAAGTTCCTGAGCCTGGATCACCTGAACCCACGGTTGTGTCTGTTAATGAAGCCGTGTGAATGATTACACCATTGACTTCTAAAGCTATTTCACCTTTGTTAGCATCTCCAAAAGAGTAAGCCGGATAATTTACGTTGCCATTCCCGTAATCGGCGGCTGTGACGTGATAATTGAGGGTGCCATCGAAAGTTCTTCCGGCTGTAAAAATACCTTTTCTAAAATTGCCAGATGAAGTTGTCACACCGTACTGATCATTAACGTCCGCGGCGGTGCCAAGACCCGCAGAGGAACCCACGTTCGTAAATCCTGATGTTGAAGAGCTAGCTCCAAATGATAGGTAAGCCGTTGTGCCGTTATCATTACAATCTACGGTTGTAAGAGTTGGAGCTGGTGATGGTGCTAATTGCAGTAATATCTCATTAAATCTATCAACTGCTGTACCGATCGGAGTGCAGTACTCAAGGTCTGTGAACAGACCGTCTGTGTATGTGCCGTCTTCTGCTGCACCAATAACAGGCTGAACTGTAACTTGACCGCCACCATTGTCAGTTAAACAACTACTGGTAAACACCATCGTCGTCACATTGTTTACAGTAATTCCGCCTGCTTGTGAAACAGTATCTACACCTGAACCACCTCCACCAGAAGCAGAAGATGATATAACGAGCTGGCCCGATGATGAGGTCGTTACGCTGATACTTCCGGTCCCGACGATATAGGGAGTTATACCATCGCTAAGCGTCTGCAAAGATCCGGATAATCCTGCCTGAAAGATAGCATCACCGGTGAATACAGACCCGGTTAGGGTAGCGACAACAGAGTTGTCAATAGAGAACTCTTCACCAGATAACAACAGACCCGTACCAGCAGTGTATACTCTGCCTTCACTACCGCTGATCGTGATTTGACCATTAGAGGCAGTTGTTATTTCTATGCCTCCTGCTCCAGTTAGGTAAGCTGTCGTTCCGTCTGCTAAAGTCTGTAAAGATCCAGAAAGGCCCGACTGGAAAACAACATCTCCACTAAACACTGACCCAGTTAGCGTGGCCACTATCGAATTATCGATTGAAAATTCATTAACTGTTAAGTCGAGTCCTGTACCAGCAGTGTAAATACGACCTTCGCTGCCACTAATTGTTATTTGGCCATTGGAGGCGGTGGTAATTTCTATCCCACCCGCTCCAGTCAGGTAGGCTGTCCCGTCTGATAAAGTTTGTAGTGAGCCAGACAATCCAGACTGAAAGATGACATCTCCGGAGAATACAGCACCGGTCAGGGCAGCGACTATCGAATCATCGATCTGTAGAGTAACGTCGGAGTCTGTGCCGCCACCCAACAACCCATTACCTGCGTTTACGCTGGTGATATCGCCGATAGCCGACGAAAGGATGAGCTGTCCTGACGACGCGGTTGTTATGGAAATGCCACCGATTGTTGTAATGTAAGCAGTCGTTCCGTCAGACAATGTTTGTAGCGAACCAGAGAGACCGGACTGAAAGACGGCATCTCCAGTAAATACTGAACCTGTCAGAGTAGCCACGACAGAATTGTCGACTGAAAACTCGTTAGCTGTTAAATCAAGCCCTGTACCAGCTGTATAGATCCTTCCCTCACTGCCGCTGATCGTAATTTGACCGTTAGAAGAAGTAGAAATCTCTATTCCGCCAGCTCCAGTTAGGTAAGCTGTACCATCCGCTAGAGTTTGTAGTGAACCAGATAATCCAGACTGAAAGATAACATCACCCGTGAACACGGAGCCAGTTAAGGTAGCGATGACGGAATTATCTACTTCAAGTGTGACATCAGAATCCGTCCCACCTCCTAGTAACCCGTTACCAGCTGTAACGCTGGTGATATCACCAATCGCGGACGACAGGATCAATTGCCCCGATGAGGCAGTTGTTATAGATATTCCACCGATCGTGGTAATGTATGCAGTACCGTCTGTTAAAGTTTGCAGAGATCCAGATAGACCGGCCTCAAATACGGCATCTCCACTAAAAACAGATCCCGTTAAGGTTGCGACAACCGAATTGTCTACAGAGAACTCGTTAGCCGTTAAGTCAAGTCCTGTACCAGCTGTATAGATTCTTCCTTCGCTACCGCTGATTGTTATCTGGCCATTAGATGCAGTGGTGACCTCTATCCCGCCTGCACCTGTTAGATAAGCTGTGCCATCCGTCAGAGTCTGCAGTGACCCACTTAGTCCTGACTGGAACACGACATCGCCGCTAAAAACCGAGCCTGTCAAGGTTGCTACAACCGAATTGTCAATACCTATTGTAAAGGTTGAGCCGGCGCCGGCGTCCAAAGTCTGGATACCTGTACCTGCCGTTAGTACTCTCTCATTGTCTAGTGATGAGGTAGTAGATAAAACAAGATACTCGGCAGCACTATCGCCGCCACCGCCACCAGATGCGGTTGACGATATCGTAATAGAGCCGTCAGAACCTGTTACGATCGTGATGTTATTACCTTCACGGAGGTATGACGAACCGTCAGCGAGCGTCTGTAGAGATCCAGAAAGTCCTGTTGCGAACAGAGCGTTTCCTTCGACGCCTAATGAACCCGTTATACCTACGTTTCCAGAAAACTGAGAACCTGTAAGAGTCGCGACAACGGAGTCATCAATTGCCATCGTGAATGCAGCATTGGCACCGGCGTCCGTAGACTGTAATCCCGTGCCCGCAGTCAATACTCTCTCATTGTCTAGAGAAGACGTAGTAGACAAAACCAAGTAAGTAGCTTGCGGGTCTCCAACAGGTCCTGTCGTGACCCCAGACGCTTGTAGTTGTCCGGCGCTGTTTAGCGTAATTGTAGAGTTGTCAAACTTAACAGAAAAAGTTGCAGGATCAGATATCGGGTTTGCATAATTGATGTTTATGGCTTGACCTGCGTTAACAATAGACGTTCGGTTCACACTATCGGCTATCGAACCGACCGTGGAGCGAGTCAAAGAGTCTGGGTTAGCACTGTCAGCTATGATAACGTAATCTAGACGATCAGGTGTACCGACAGAAGACAGACCATCTGCTGTTACCGCGACTGTCGTGTTTGAGCTACCATCATACGTAAACGACTTAATACCGTCGCCAGCAGTTAGACTACCACCAGGAGCGAAAGTAGAAGATATCGTGACCTGCCCGCTTGGTGCTGTTGACAGTGAAACGTTGGTTCCTGCAACTAAAAGCGGCGTGCCGGGTGCGATTTGTATTCCGGCGTTTGCATTAATCGTGCTAGAAAACGTATTCGTTCCAGAAAAAGTGTTCGAGGACGCGAGTGTGGGTATAACACCGGTGTCTATCGCAAACGTTGAATTTCCAGAGCCGTCATAAGCAGTACCGGTCAGACCCGTGCCAACAGACACGCTATAACTAGAAGCAAAATTCGCTATATCTTGTATAGTCGTCTTTCTTGTTCCAGAAGCAGTGGCATCGTAAAATAACACGGAGTCGCCGGCTGCTATTGCGGCGGATGATGCATTACTTGGATCTACAAACACCGCACCGCCAGAGCTGGTACCTCCGACTATCGCAAGACCTGTTCCAGCATTAACATCAAAGTTGGCATCGGCTTGATTGTCGAATGAAGCGCCGCTCAATCCGTCTCGTGGAGAAACAGAAAAAGTTAATGCCGAATGTGCGGGGGCGGCAGCAAGCAGATTTGCGACAGATATTTTTTTAACGTCTCTTATATTAGTGGTGTCGCTAGTATCATGAATTAACAGATAGTCATTTGAGGCGGGAATAGCTGATAATTCTGTAGCTTGTGTTGGGTTGATAGCCAGTCCATAAGAAGGATGGATCTCAAGTCCTGTGTTCGTAAAAAGATCAAGGGCAACAGTCGCAGTTCCTGAACCGTCATACGAAAAATTAGTGATTCCGCCAGATGTGCCACCGGTGAGCGCGCCACCTGCTGAAAGTGCTGCGGTGATGGTGACGCCGCCAGAACTGTCTTCCGTGACAGTGACGTTTCCAGAGCCTTTTATGAACGCGTTTCCAGCAGAGTCAGTTAAGCGACCCTCAACTTGAGCGTTACCCTTTACAATGAGAGTATTCTTGAACTCTGCATCATCAAGGCCGACCTGGAATGTCTGAGGGGTTATGACTTTTGCGATGTTCTGGTTTTTCGTCTGTCTGACGACCAGAAAGTCTTTTTTCCTCAGTTCTGTCCTGTTTTTCTGACTCATTCAACCGATCCGTTTAAGTCTGGATCATTCAATAGTTACAGACTCAGAATTAATTATTATCTCGCGAAGGACCTCACCCTCAATAAATGGTTTTGTTGACGCTGCAGAAGTAGAGAGATTCAAGCACTGCGTCTTTGTTGCATCGTCAATAGGCGCTCCATCAGCGTCTACAAAGATACATGTCACAGCAGCTTCGCTTTCCCCGCGCTTGTTGTATTCATCTCCGAAGCTGTACACTTTGCCGTACAGACGCTGTTCTAGCATATCTCGGAATTGACCATAATGATCTGCTCTATGGACTGTAGACGGATATAAGTGATCACAGTTCATGTAGCCATACTTGAAGCCTGCGGGATGAAATCTCGTTGCATTTCCGGAGTTACCAGCCACCACACCATTTATATCCTCTTCGACAAAATTGAAATAGAACGAGAAGGGATTAAAGTCTAATTGCTTCCTGTTCTGTCGACCATAACCCAACATCGCGGCAGTTACCTTCCTGTATGCCGTTATCGTTCGTGTACTGTACATGGGCCCGTAGAAGTCGGAGAGACTTGATGCATTATCGAAATCTGGTACCGTAGTATTCGCCATATTAGTTACCGCGGAGACATGTTGACCCACGCTCCAAGCCGGGTCGCTAGGCGAAGTGGGGTAATTTTCTTCGACCCACTTCCAGTGATCATAAGGTATTATGTCGCCAGATGATCCAGTGAGAAACCTAACGAGTGATGGGTCACTTGCGTCTTCGTTATTAAGTTGCAGGGGAGATGACCCTAGGGGATACTGATACATGGCGCTTGACAGCCCAAAGTAGAGGGAATTTGGTTCGAGGAGAGAGCCAAAACCTAATCTTCTAGGGACGAACGATAGATCTCGTGAAACCAATCTTTTTACGTTAGAATACTTTTCTTCAAAAGGAAAAGAATGCGGCCATGCACTAGAAAAAGCGTAGTCTGTGACGAGGTTGATGGTGGCGGTGTCAATATACTCTGCAGTCGTCGGAATTAACCAGTCATTAGGCATAAACATGTTAATGACAGCGTAGCCTCCTGCTTGTATTCCTTTTCGAACGACCCCGTCTATTTCGCATATATCAAAAGGATCATGCAAAAGCGTGTCATAAAACACTTGACTATCTTCAGTCGCTCTGGTGAACCTTTGGAAGCTTCCACTGAATGTTAAGTTACCCGCTGCCAGTGTACCCGCAACGCCTCTATCACCATCCAACATGCTACCAGTGATGTGTTGAGCCAGGGTATTACCTGTGTACTCATATGCGTTATCAGTTAAGAACTGATCAAGTACAGGGTTGTCATAGTGAAGTGCTTCGTGCACAGCAGCAGAGCGAAGCTGTTGCTTAGAGCTTGGAGAGTAATGTTTGTTATCACGTAAGAATGAACCGTACAGAACAATCCGGCTGGGACCTTTGAGCATCGTCAGGCCGTGACAAGGCTCATAGGGATCTTCTAGGTTCATCAAGCAGTCTTTGTGCGTTCCGTCAACATCGGCGTCTAGGCTTCTTACACGCTCTGTAGCATTTGATTCTTTATAATCCCACGTACCCCATTTATTTGACCACCTGTTGTTCGGTAGTCCAGAGCCGGCATTCCACCCGGGTAAAGAAGGTTGCACACCTAAAATAAGCTTATCAGACGGCTTTAACACATAGAGAGACTGCTGCGCCTGCTCTGTCGCGATGCTTCCTGTCACTAAAGCCTGATCTTGAGAGTTATACCTATCCTCGTAATATATTTGTTGGGCTTCGAGGGTTGGGTCGATGGTACCTTCATTCTCTATCCGGCCGTTGCCATGTAAGATGCTTGGTGTGAATTTTCTCTGAAACTGCGCACCAGACTGGGTCGCAGCAGCGACGTTTCTAAAGAAAACACGGCCAGAGTTAAATCCATCAGCCAGAGGACCAACGTTATATCCGCCTCGAGATGGTGACATCGTGTACCTTCTGTGGTACCTCTTCGCATGCATAGCGAAGTTAGAGGCAGTTCTGTTTATCCAAGGTATAGCCTGCTTGCTGGCCGCGCCTGTGGGTGAAAATGGCACAAATATTACACCCGGCGTTCCTTCGACATCACTCAGCTGTGGGCCCCACACATCTTCTGCTGTCACAACCCAGTATCCAGAATCATGAGCTGTTGTCGGCGTCACGGTTTTTATTGGCACTTCAAATGTTAAGTTTTCTTCATAGTTTAACCACTGTCTCTTATACACATTAGCGTGCAGTGGAAGAGTGGCATTTTCGCTTCCAGGGATCCCCCAAGGACGATACACTGTGGATGCCGTCATTAACGTAAAGCCAGACCAGTTGTCATCATAATCTATATTGGTACCTCCGTGCTTTGCGCCTTGACCAATGTAGATATTCTTTTCCTTGCCTAGCCCAGCCTGTAACCAGCCAGTTAACGGGCGCTCGCCAAGAAAATCCGTTATTTGAGATGGTCTTGAAAGTGGGGGAGTGTCGAAACCACCCCACCACTTAAAATCGGCATATCTTTGGTAGACGGGTGGATTACCTACGTTCGTACCGGGAAAACCATCCGCTTCAATACCTGCGGTGATACGGCCAAATAAGTACGGTTGATCACCTGCTGATGTATATCTGATAACACCTTCACTATTAATTTCACGATCAACTGCATCTGTCGACCCAATTGGCCACGCCGGAGTAGATATTATTGAAAATCCAGAACCGCCCGGGATTAATGGTTCAATCTCTCTTTCAGAGGTGCCGGTACCGGCATATTCTTGCATCTGGTTATCAACGGCGTCCCATAAATCCCAAAGACAAGATCCAGACAAGGTTCGGACCTGCGACTTCTGCACAAGTAACAACGGTTGCCAATTATCCAGAGTATGAGAAACATCGGCGCCACCCGCATGATACGAAGTACCGGTCCACCGAGGGAACGAAAGAAGTTGTTCACTGTATGAAGCACCGTCGAACGTCATAGTTTTATAACGACCCTGGCCGCTTATATTGATACCCGTAGTAGGTGTGGAGGAATTGGGGGAGGCGGGGTTGGTCTCGCTATCAGCCCATGTAAAAGACGGTAACCAGTTTCTAAAGCCATCAAGATGGGATTCCCCGGGAGAAAAAGACCACGAACCCTGGAAAGAATTTGGTGCGTCAGAAAATTGAGAATATTGTGTTGCGTACGTGGCATTAACAGTGAAAGGGTCGGCAGGTATTACAGAGTTCCCAGCGGTCTGCATCCTGCTGAGCTTCATAGCTTGTCCAAATAGCGCTTGACGTGTGTCGACGACAGCTGTCCGAAAGTCGCCATCCCATGATCCTGATGTTAATCCGAGTCCACGGTCTATGTTGGCGGTGTTTACTATCTTGTCGACATAGCCGTCTTGAGCAGCGCAGTACCCGTAATGTGTGACCTGGCCGAATGTGACTAGCTCTCTGATCGTGTCTGTCTCAGTTTCCCACCCGACCTTAAGGTCACTCTTCCCTATAGAATATAATGTCTTAAGTTCAGCTCCGTTGGCGAGCAAGACACCGTTTGTCGGGTCAACAGGAGGATAACCAGAGAAGTCGCCATACCACGCGCGAGATGTTACACACCTGTAACCATGCATTTGCTCCATTTCTCGGTTGGTTGTTCTTCTAAATTTTATGCCACCGGAGTCGAACCGCATACCGTAAATCTTCTGAGGCTGCTGCCCGGTTGCCCACGGGCACAACGGGAAAAACACCTTAGAGCTATCCGACGTAAACTCAAATGAAAACTGCACTTTTAGTTTCTCATCTGACTTTGTCTGTCTCAGCAAAAAGAACGTGTCAGCTCTCCAGAAAGGAACACCAGGCTCTTCAAAAAGACCCCAGTCATTAATACTAGCTGCGCTAACGTCCTCCCAGTTCTGAGTTTTATAAGTACGCTTCTCAACGAACGATATGGGATGCTGGGTAGGTCTCCGGATACCAGTTGGGTCGTTTGATCCAGTGACTAGTCCATTCACACCTGCTGCTAGCAGAGGTATGTAAGAAACGTTAACATCAGCGAATGCCCAGTCAGCAACGGGCTCATTTTCGTCTCTGGATGGAGGTAACGCGGCACCATCATTCCACCCTTGTAAAGAGGGAGAGTGTCCGGGGTCAGAAGCCGTCCTTGGGCCGGGAACGACTGGTAGCATCATCCTTGCCGGGTAGTTGCCGGGATTAAGACCGAAATAATCAGCGTATGACCATAGACTGCCTGCTCCCATCACAAACCTAAAACCCGGGTTTGCTTGTCTATCAGGAAGGACAGGAAAACTAAGGCCTCTGTAGGGTTGATTATAATCTGCGTTTGGTATCTCTTGGCGTGGATGGTTTTGATAACCTAGAAATATTGAAGCTATACAACGATTTTTTAGTGTGTTAGCGTCCCAATACGCCATGTAAGGGTAATCTCTCGGGCGGTTCCACCTTGCAACCGTAGTCCCTCTTCCTGCGCTAAAGTCATTGACGTCAATGCACCACGAGCCATTAATAAAGCTTCCTCTCGAAACCTCCACCCTCATATGGTCTACAAGCTTCGCGTACTCATTATGCTCATGAAATGCTGCCATCGGAGTATCGACATCAGCCGTGAATTTTAAGTTCGGCATTTGCGAATTATCGCCCGGGTTGGAATTGTCTTGATTTGTCTCTAACTTGTAGCCCAGCGAATGGGGTCCAGAGTCCTCTACTGCTACGCCAACCTCAAACGCAACTCTTTCAACAACGAACGGAGCGTCGATATAATCAGACATGTCTATGAGCTGTTCGTCTTTTGCTTCGTATTTCTGGTGTAACGGAAAACCATAAGAAGTGACTGGAGCGCCTCTAGAGGCTAGAGGTGCAAATGCGCTACTTCCTTTATCTTCGTAAATCGTGAATCCAGATGTACCAGCAAACCCGATAGAAGAGCTGTTGACAAGCTCTTGAAATCCATTTGTGTATATATCGACGAGTTTATCAGCTATCGTGCCTGTACCAACAGCAGATCCAGTGCTTACCGTGATAGCACCCGGTATCACGAAGTCGTTATTCTTGCCTGCTGTTTCCCACTTTCTAGTGGCGAAGTTAAAGTAAGCCATCGAAGTTACACGACCTGTGGTCTCTCCAAGCCAAGACTTCGCACCGCCTGTTCTTTCGACACCGATTGTAGTATCATCAACTGGATTCAGGTCAATTATGATAGCGACATGATCACCAAGGCGCTGATTCAAGCCCGGTATCACATCTTCACTTACTGCGACTTGCTCATTTTTATCAGCTAATGGATGGTTATCATTAAACGGCTCTATAGTACCGCCAAGAGCGTCAGAGTCCTCACCGATCACAATTGGAGAATTTCTAGTACCTACATTAAGTATCTCTGTTTCTTTATGCGACAGACCCTGTCTCATTACACCAGGGCCGACCAACCTTTTGTCATACTCAGTCTGATGTAAGTCTCTGTAGAACGGCTTTACGTTTCCTTCCGCACCTCGAGAATCATCACTTCCAGAAAACATATAAGCTGGTAACATCTCGGGATACATAATTCCTGAAACCGATCCTGACTGGGGCTGGATTCCATACACCTTGGTGAACTGATCATTAAAGACAGGAGCAGAAGTTACGGGAGAGCTTGGGTTAGAAGAAGCCGGATAGACAGTTCTGGCATCTAAAAGCTGCTGCGTTCTTCTTGGTGAGCGGTTGTTGAATCCAGACTTGTATTGATTTTCTGCTAGATGCGACCGAGCTATTGTCTGCATCTGCTCTTGAGTTAGGACAGAATCGAATATTGCGATCTCAGCTAAATCTACTTCTACAAAATCTGCTTCAAGAAATTCGTTATTTACCCCTCCGCTAACGCTCTTTGTTCCATAACCAACGTAAAGCACGGGATTATTAAGGGTTGGAGCGTTGTTAAGGACGGCGGGGAGAGTTGATGCATAGTGCAGCTCTTCTCCCGTCTCTGTGCTGTAGACAGCGAATCTTTCAGCCGTCATGAGCCCACTAGACGAAACAGAAAAAGATCCAAACACTGTTATGAACGTAGAAGTTGCGAGACCAGTTGTTGAAAGACTTAGCTGGAACGGTGGTACACCCGTGAACACACTTTGGAAATCACATTTTACTTCCGTATGATCCAGAGCAATAGAGAAAACGTCTGTTGCTGCGACGACTGGACCCGGGGGCGGATGGTCAGCAAGTATAATGACAGCTTTATCCGACTCTAATTCACTGGTCAACTTCAGCTTGACCATAAAAGTCAATGCGCAATCTGTATCCGAATACAGGTCTTTCATATCTTTTGATATAAACACAGGATCTGAGCTTAACGGTAGAGACAGTCCCCTTTGGCTCATTAGAGTTCTTACTTTAAGACCTGGCTGGACAACCTCATCCGTGTATACCTTCTCTCCGTATATGTCTAGCTGGTCTAGTGATCCTGTCGTCGCCCAAAAATTCCCCGTGTTATTACCGCGGTCTCCTTGCACTACCTTATATGGCTGTGTAGGGTTTCCGTAATCAGTTATGTACGTCCCGGTCTCAGTATCGGAATCTTGGAAGTGATTAAACCGCACATACGAGACAGCCGCCGGAACGGCAGACCCTGTAATGACAAGAGATTTAGATATATCGTGTATAAATGGTGAGTTCTTTGTATCTTTCACGACTGCTCCCCAACTACAAGCAGATTACTAAACGCCAATGAACCGACATTCTGACCTTCAGTAAGACCTCTATTAGCCCTTTTCTCAAAAGGGTCAGTCAAACTATCACAAGAAGAACTGTTTAATTGACGTAAGGCTGTTCTCATATCACTATTATTGTGAGTTAGCAAAGAAAAATAAACTCTGTCATGATAAGTATCTTTCTCTAAAAAGGCAGAATCTGCTGATTGTTCTATGTCTTGGTATGCCTGACTTGCTATCGGCGTCTCACTATCATCAAGAGAAAAGACTGTTGGCGCATCTAGAAATGGACGGCAGCTGTTGTCACTTATGTACCAAGCGCTTTCTATCTGCTTGCTACCCCAGGGTTGTTCCGATGCTGCTCCGACCAGTGCACCCCTTATAGAACGACCCTCATACTTTGTGATTATCTCTCCAAACACTTCTCGTCGGATATCTAAAGGCTCAATAACACCATCGAACTCGTGATCGTCCAATGACCCAGCATTCCACATGTTAACTGGCCACATGACTTCTTGAGAGTCTTTTATATAGATGACAGGATCAAACTTAATAGTATCAGCGTAAGGCTCGCCCTTCAGTGTAAGTGTGGGTTGACCAAACCCACGGTTCTCGTAGTCATGACTGACTCTTTCTTCTATTCTTTTTCCATCATTTTCTCCGCCCATATCAGCAGAGTTGTTATTTATGATTATAGAGTCATCAAACCCATCAAATGTATCAATCGGGGAGCCGTCCTTGTACATTTCGATACGGTCACCTGAACCCATCCTTGGGAGTAGACTACCCACAAAAGAAGAGAACGTTCTTACGCTAGTTCCTTGATAGAAATATTGCACTGATCCTGTTAGCGTAGCAGTAGAACCTTTTGATTTGCTGCCACTTAAAACTCTTTGTGATGTCATCAAATCTTCCTTATGTTACCGACCAGCTGTCTTAATAGTATGGTTCCCTTGAGATTTCTTCTATCATTCTCGCCGAGGTATATGTCACCGGTGTTGTATGGAACCCTACTTCTTTCTAGGGCGTGACCTTCAACAATCATGTTGAATCCCTTGTAGTTAGTCTTCTTGGGTATTAGGTTAGTTACCATCGAATCGAAGGACTGGTCTATCCATCTAAAAAACTCAAAAAAGCTAGTGTAGTTAACTTCCCCGACCAAGCGGTTGAAGTATATCTCTCTCATCTGACGGAGGTCGAAATACTCTTCTGAAAACATAGTGTTTGGTGAACCAAGAGCGGTGTCAAGGGCGTTTAGTGTGGCAAAGATTTTCATAATGTCTTCGTTAAGAGCTTGAGATACTGAGAACTCTATTGAGAATCTTACATCGTCTACAGGCTCAGTGGCTCTTGGAATCTCATATATCGGAGCTGGTAGCGTGTCATACTCTGCAATGTTCTCGCCTTCTGTCATACCCAATATCCTCACCTTATTAGATGTCGATGGCTCGTCAAAAAGATATGATATCGCGCTATAGTCGAATCTTTCAGGCTTTATGACTTGAGTCGATGCCTCAAAGCCCCTAAGAGTGCTGAACCCTCCTGGGTTAGAGCTAGACGCAAACTGTTGCGAAAAATCTATCAAGGGGTCTATTACACCGCTGACATCTGTTGTGGTAACAGGTTGGTCTGTCGAGATATCTAGTCTCAGTTTCTCGAATGAACCAGTGATCTCATGAGAAAAACCGAAGTTCTTTAGAGGGTCTTCTACACCCAAAGAAGTAAAGTTCCTCGTGTGTTCTTTCATTTCTTCTTGTGTCAAGGCTTTCGACCAAAACCTTGTGTGACCCATTAGCCCAGAAAAGTTTGTTGTTCTAGCTTTTTCAACTATTGTGCTATCATTTAAGTGGCGAGAAATAGAGTCGTCTAGTGTCTGGCTTCCAACCACTATGAAAGAGCCTGATGCGTTCAGCGTCGTGCCAAGATAATCTTTCTTTTGGAACGCATTTTCTCCAACGACATTTGAGTCCAAGAACAAAGACGATGTTGTGTAATATTCCAGTATCTCGCCATTCTCTTGTCTGGCAAGAGTCAGAAAGTAGCTTGATGACACATAGCTGTCTATCTCATCATTTCTCTTTCTTCCCGCGGATACGTACCATTTATTTCCGTCGAAGATGTTGACATCATTAATAGAGAGAGTTAATAGATCATCTGAGGTTTCAAAGCCGGGTCGGCAATACAGCGTCACTATTCCATTCTCGGCATCTTCGTCAATATTGGGGTCTGCTACCAAGTTCACAATCACGTTGTGCGATACAGACGATCCAGTTGTGTGTAGTCGTAAAAGACTTTGTGGATCATAAAAATTTCTAGTTGTAGGAAACTTAAATCTACTTTCTATCGACCAGCTTCCGGATGTGAACAAGCCGTCATTTTCAGAGTTGGATATGCCGTGTGGAGAATACTCTTCCTGTTGTATCATTACTCCAGAAATGTCAGGATAACCGACTTCTATCCTAGACCCAGTCAAGAAAGAAGATATTAGGTTTGGCTTGTTGCTGTTGTATCCCTGTACGTCTGTTGTAGCAGAGGGAGTGTAGGAGATACTTCCCGAAAAATCTAGTAACGTCGATATTTCTGTTATCTTTTTTCTTGACCGGCCGAGCCGAAGTTGGTTTTCACTCCCGTACTCAACGAATCGAAACATCCTATCCGGATCGATACCGGCGGATCTAAATAGGGATTTTATACTATGCAGTGTCCCTTTCGATCGTACAATCTCAGGTAGATTAATTAATATTCTACGCCATATTTCGTTCTGTAGTGCCAGAAGGCCCGGTACTTTCCCAGCAACTATAGATTCACCGTCAAAGAATTGGTCATAACTTGCGTTCCTAAACATGCTAGAAAGCTCAAAACCGTAATACTCAGATAACATTGGTAAAAGCTGGTTCGCTATCGATTCCTCTGATTCATAGTCTATATGAACTAGTTCAGATGCATGATCGATCATTTGCTTTAATTCGTCGAACATTCTGGCCCACATAAACAACAGAGCTGATATGATCTGTGGTTGTCCCATCTTGGCTGCGCCAGGAACAGAATATGCGTCAGGTGATTGTTCTATACCGTTCAAGGTTGTGCCATAATCGCTTTGTCCAGTTGAGGCTTTTGCAACTTCAAAGTAATGATCAGGAATAAGCTTTGTTATCAAGTTAGGGTTATTGGCATCATAGTTAGAAGCGCTAACCAACAACTGCTCGTTTAAAGAAATGACGTCAGGATGACTTGGAAACAGCGTAGGATGATATACAGAACTTTCAAATAAGCATAAACTGTCGTAAGGCTTTTCAGAGCGTATTCCGGCGTCGTAGTTGACAATCCTGGAGTGTAAACTCTCACCAGAAGAATCTAAAACAACTGAATTGTTTTGATAGCTTCCCGTTGCCTCATTAAACCTTAAGTTTAAGACGTTCATGCTGTTACTGTCGGCAAAAAGAGTCCTTTTTATATAGCGGTCAATTTCAGATGATGTTCTTGTCTTATGGTATACTCTAAAGTTATTGATTGACCCTGAAAACGTTTGAGTTGGCGTAAAGCTACTGATTGCTAAAGTTGAGCCTGATCCGATCAGTAACGAATTTCCCGCAGTACTAATTGAATCAAAAGATACCCTATCCGAGGTTGCGACAACAACACTTCCAGACAATATCTTTGCTCTCTTCTCCTGTATAGAGTTATCATAAGAGAGACAGACGTGGGTAAAGCTACCCTTTTCAATCTCAGTTGTTGCAGATGCAGTAGTCGACCCACTAAAGACTGTGAATGTTAGATCAGCTTTAGAGCTCGATGTTGATGCTCTTGTGAATGCAGCATACCCAACATCATTATTCGAATTATGATATAAGATGTATTGGTCATTAGATGCTTCGCTAGGTATTGCCAAGTCTAGCTCAATAAAAATTGGATTTGAGCGGGGGTTCAAGACAGTCTTGGCAGATACCTTCTTAGAGATAGAAGGAAATATAACACCTGCTTTATCTATGACTTCCACATACTCATTGTTACCATGAAAGGTCAGATAGCCGGTATATGATGGGTATATATCTAAAATGTACTTCTCAAATCCTGATAGGTCATCAAGCCAGTCTTCGTACTCTTTCTTTGTTCCGTCAAACGGAAACTTGTTAATAATTTTTTCGTACGCTAAATTAACGTTTACCTCAGCAGAAGAAAAGAACGTGTGATTTTCAAACTTCGAAAAATCTAAAGGAAGCTGTTGCGATGACTTAAGGGGAGACCCTGGAGGATCATAACGGAATGACCCAGACGGAGTATCATTAACCTCCTTTGATCCAGAGACAGAGCCCAATGTCTGTTCTTTTAAGACTCCAGACGATTTTGTATATTTTCTTACAACAGCTGGTGTAAACAACTTTTGGTTTGAGAAAACGTTCTTTTTTCTTGACATTCTTATACCACCGTGAAAGATATATCATCTAGACTGAACAACCTCTCGATACCTCGGTCATTTACTAAAAGATGTATAGTGTACGTCCGGCCCTTTGGAAGACCAGCTGTCAAGAACGAAATATACATTCCATCCGCGTCTGTTGAAACGCGAGTTGAATTTCTTATCTTGTCGAATGGAACGATGATTGTGCCTGTTTCTTTGTCTACAAGTCTATAATGAGCAACATCAAATACCTCGCTTGTTCTTCTTCTAGGAAGCTTATAGGCTTTCTCATTTAGTGTCTTGTCGAGGTCCTCTACGAATAGTCTAAAACTCGCTTCATCACCTTCCCTGTATGCCGTCTGTGCATTCACAACAGAAACATGTAATCTTCTATTAGAAAATCCCGCTGTGCTTCTAGAACCCTTTCTGATCTTCACAGAACCGCTAAAGAATGAAACAGTCAAATCATTAGAGGACCAAATTTCTTTTAGCTCTATCTCATCGACGTATTTCGTAGAATTACCGAAGAAGGTTGTGTTAAACTCATCTAAGTTAAAAGTTCCAGAATATACGCCTACCATACCAGAACCGTCTGTCGACCCAGTATGTTGAGACACAGATACGTTGAACGTCGTCTCTGTAATCGTACCTGATCCTGATACGAACCTCAGGTTCAAACAGTTCTGTCCTGTTAGTTCAGTCAGCGCTGACCCACTGACGAGATTTGCAGGACGTCCTGAAATGAAGTTCTTTAAAAACAAAGATGATGACACATTAAACTGTAGGTCTAAATGCCGATCTTGGATTGAGTTGTCCCAGGTCAAAAGTAGTCTTGGAACAAGAAGTCTATTTCTTGAATGTCTAGAAGCAAACCTCTTCACAAATCGTGTTTTAGTGTCGCTTTCGTAGGAGCCGCTAAAAGCTATTCTGAAGCCGTGATTGACCATATCATTCGCTAATGATGAAGAGACCTGCTTGGTCACGTCTAACACCAGATTACCGGGTCCTTCAACAAAAGTCTTGGAAGCTCCAAAGTCAATCTCCGCCGAGCCTATTGAGCCACTAGTGATATAGTCGATACCAGAAGAATTAAGATATCCACCCTGGCCTGAGCCCGTCACATTCCATAGAGAAGGTGTTCCAGCAGTTACGGAAGCAGTTATAAAGTTTGCAACATCGACATCAGAAAACTGTGAAGTACTCTTTCCAGAACCTTCATCAAACTTCACCGCTAGAGGATTGGCAATGACGGAAAAATCTCTAGGGACCGGCACACCTGAATTAACTTCTGTTAATTGAAGTTCGGCTTTAAAAGTATCGCTATTCAGATCTAGACTGCTTGAAGTAAGAGAGACTAAGTTTTCATAATCAAACTTAATCAGTATTCTCGATAACTCACTGACAGAACTAGTCACTATGGTTCCATTCTGCGTGAATATCGACTCATCATATAACTTAAACAGATCCAGAGTGCCAGCCCTACCTACGTTTGCGTCGGTGGCTCTAAATTTATTTTGTAAGATTTTGTCAGTGATGTATGTATCAGAGCTAGCTGTAATGATATAGAACATGTTTTATTTACCTCACTGTTACCACGATATCATTTGCTGGATACTTCAGCTCAAATATCGATCCAGGTTGACCTACCACCATTCGTTGCATTGTATTCGCGTCGACGTTGAATGAGACATCGCTATAAGTTCTGTCTTCTATCGTGCCAGAAAGATTTACCACCCTAAAGTCTATTAGCGATATCACACCGGCACTGTTTAATATTGAGTTCATTATATCTGCAGATGCGATCGGTTGATCTATTTGCATATTCTTCAGTGCCAGAAGGTTAGTGAGGTTTGATATAATCCCTTGCGCAACCTGACCTTTGTTTGAGTCAGGATGGGCAACTACGTCGATGTGTACTCCAAAATTGATTATTCTAGCATCTAGTATATCGTAAGCATCGCTAACGGCTCGGAATTCGTTTAAGTAAGTACGTAAGTTTTTCTTCAAAGTGTCAGATGACATTTTTAAAGTTCCAGATCTTGATCTAGAAATCACGAAGATCTGGCTGGCTAGAGAATTTATAGGGTTGGGTCTTATGCCGACCCTAAACACTCTTCCAAACTCATTGGGGAGTGTGTAGATCCTCGCTATTAAATCAGGCTTTGTAATGATTCTTGACTGACTGTTTCTAGCAGCTGGTATTTGCGACCGCAAATCCTCAAGCGTTGGCGCTCTATCTCCGTCCATCGCCGGGAGAGGGTTAGTAACATCTATACTTGCCCTAACAAGAGCGGAGTCACTGGCACTTGCGTTTTGTGGAAACTTTATGAAGAGCTTAGTGACAGTCTTTATCATGTCTGCCGCTACATTGTGCTTTAATCCGCCACCAGCTCTATAGGCTACAGTTAGTGTCGTGTTTCTCGGTGATATTCCCAAGGTCTGCGTTTGCATTAGCTTGTTAGGATCTAAAGAAAATCTTGTGAAAGTAGTCTTCCCGTAAAGAGGTAATGCTAACTCAGATGGGTCAGGTAGCAAGTCATTATCTGTTGTGGTTGCGTCTCCGGAGCCGAATTGTAAAGATGTCAACTTAGTGTCATAATCATAATATGAAACAAATCTCCTGGGAGCTGGTATGACTTCTAAATTATGAGAAACGTCGTCTCGGTCTACAGACACGTTTTCTACTCTTTTAAATACCGTGTCTTGTGATAGCGATTCAACTTCATAATATTGATTATCATCACTATCTTTCACGCTTATTATAGATGTTATGTTCTCATCAGGAAGGATAATCTTTCTAAAAGGTTTAGAAACGTTAGAGATCGCAAATTGCTCCTCTTTTCTTATTCCAGACAACACCAGACCATTTCTTACGACCACAAATGAAGTAGGATTGGAGTCATCATCTGTTTCAACAACGATAGAGTCATACAGGTAATTACCAGCAGAATCTTTTTCAGAAAAATCAACATCCGCAGTTAGGGAAAACGGTACACCATCCTTAGAGACGAAAGTTGTCGCCGCTTGGACTATCGGAAGCAGATTTCTCTTAGGTATTATTTCGTCGTCGACGGTCTCTGCTGGCACTTCAAAATAAAGCTTTATCATCGCGACAGCTGGGTTTGCGCCACGAGCCTTAACACCTGCGTTTCTAAGATGTCTCTTGATGTTTCTATTCTCTATAGCTGTTGACCAGTTTAACTCGTTGAACTGATGATCTAGATAGAATGACATGGTGTCGCCGACATATGCAGCCATGTCTAGTAAGAGTCCCCCTAACCCGGGCTCTGTAAAGTCCTGTATCTTGTCAGAGAAAAAAAGCTTTGCGTGTGAATACAGCTCGTTTCTAAAAGATTGAAAATCTCTTGCAAGATAATTTCTTTTCGTCGCGTTCTTTAATTGTTTTTTTGCGTCAATAGCCATTCAATCATCCTGCACTATACAAAATTACCTCAATTTGACGAAGGTCGGTACGAAGCTTAGGTATGGTGTAGCCTAAATTGACTCCGATCTTTGCGACTTCTTTGTTGTCAAACAGATCAATAATCGGTGTAAACGTCTCTAAAGAAACGTAGGGCATGTACTTTGAAACAGCAGAGTTGATTCTAGACATCGCTTCAGATTGAGTATCTGATTCCTGTAGTTCGAACGTCAGTTCCATCAGGTTAGCTCCAAAGTCAGGTAGTCCCAATCTTTCTCCATGGTTACAAAGTATCAAGTTCAATAAGTTGTCATGTATCTGATCTGGAAAATTATCATGCATTTCCAGAAAAGCTCCGCCCTTTTCAGACAAAGCAACGGGAGTCTTTATACCCACAGGTGGACGCTGTAGGTCGGAGTTCGCGAGCTTCTTCTTTAGCTCGGCTGTATTCCCTACAGATTTGAAACTGTAAGTTTTTGTATTTACTCTTCGTTCAATTGACATAACTTGTTCCACCACCACTCATAAATATCCATTGCTCAAAAATAGTGGTGATGTTTTGTCATATCAATATCCCAGAACCTATTCCGACGCCTGTTCCTACCACAGGTCCTGGAACACCACCGCCTACTCCGACTACAGCTGTATTAACTAGTGTAACTTGTACGACAGCTTGAGTAACATAAGCATTAATAGCTGTAGCAAGATCGTTAGCCAACTGGTCTATAATAGCGTCGGGGTTGGCACCGTCTTCTTTGCCAGCATTCCTAACTCTCTTGAAAGCGGCGGCTATTTGAGTCTCTAACGGTACTTTTGCAACTGATAATGGCATTTCTCTCTCCTATTCTCCGAATATTCTTTCAGACTGTAAGTCTGGTATTTCGCCTATACGGGAAGACATTGCAGCCTTTAATGCGTTTGCAGCTGAATTCAATTGAACTGATGGAGCACCATACCCAGGTGTTGTGTGAGTCAACACTGTATCACAAAATGTTTGCACGTCTTTCATCATCGCAGTTAACAAGTCTTCTAGCTGCTGGTACTTCACATAAGGTTGAGAATTACCCTCTCCTGGACCCTTGTTATCGGCACCCAGTCCACCATCATCAGGATGCCGACCTAGTACTATTCTAGAGCCAGTTATCTGTACAGTACCGTCAGGAAGTAACATGATGGTGGCGAGATCACCATCTGGTGTCCCCTCTTTAACCAGCCGTATAGAACCATTAATTTCTGGTGCTCCTTCTACAGGTGAACCTGCTTCAAGCTTACGAGCTATGACTCTTATCTCATCAGCCTTTGTTGTGATCGCAGAAGGATACTCCCCTTCCTTGTTCACCAAATCGTATTGACCGAACGATTCGCCGATAGGAGTCGGAAGAGTTGCACCGATCTCCGCAATATTAAAGTTTTCGTCCGTCTTAGAGCCATGAGAAATTATTATTCTTGCAGCGTCGCTAAAGAAATCCGGGTCGCCTTCAGTCGGGTTATCCTTTCTGTTCTCCTCTGCGTTATCAGACTCTTGAGGATTCTTGTTTACTTCAACCCACGCTTCACGGCCTTGGTCTGCATCTGGAGAGTTCAGTATGACGCGAGCGGATGGACTTAGAGGCTCTGAGCTTGTTGAAGTTTCGACTTCTTCACCCAGCATTCTCCAGTTGTACCTGCCACGTCCGGCAACAATATCGATTGCTCCCCATACGTGATCTTTTTTCTCAGTAAGCTGATCTTCTGTCTCTGTCGCGTTTGAGGTCTCGCTATCTGCCGGACTGTCATCGTGGCGCCATCCTCTTTCTTCGCCTAAGCATATAAGAGTATTGTTTGAACCTTGCAGCACTAGGTCACCAGGACGTTTCGTATATCTTGGCACATCTTGAGTACGAAACTGATTATAGGCGGAAGCCAAGTTGACAATCTCTTCGTAAGCAAACTCTTCTGCTAAAGTGTAACCATCAGCCTCGCCGGTTCCATTGGGAAAGCCAAAAATACGATCATCTATTCCGTCTTCATTCTTATCGAATGTTTCTTTTTTTCCCTCAGCTTGTCCTGTAGAGCTTGATGGTGAAGTGTCCGTTTTTTCAGATGAACCAGTTGCTGCGTCAGCTTTTTCCTTTGATGTTTTTGGAGCGAGTGATCCAGAAAATTTTCTGTCTGAGTGAGTGTAGTTAATGTCGTCTATATGATCTGGCTCTGTAACTCTGCACATCCAGTACATTATCTTAGAAGGTGTATCAGGAGACTCAGTGACCAGCCAGACTTGCTCTCCAGGTTTGAGAGGCATGCAGAGATGAGGTGGAAAGAACGGATAAGCCAGTATACCTACCTTCCCTATCGCGTCTTTTTCCTCAACCGGCTCTTTGTTTTCGTCAGCTTTTTGCTGTTCTTCCTCTGTGACTTGTTCTCTCGCGACTTCTGCTTTCTTGTCAGCGCCGGCAGTGGTAACTCTCGCAATGATTGAATTTCGTGGTGCTGAGGCGACCAAGTCAGGAACATTAACTAGCGATTTGAGCTCCTCTATGTCCTCATCTGGTATGGCAGCTAAATCGTAAAGTACTTCCACCACTACAGCTCGAAGTAAGGTCTGTGTAGGACTGGCCGTGGCCTGCTGTTGGACGACGTCAGCTACGCTAGATCTTGTCTCTAACGATTCCGATACCGCATCTTTTCCTACGTTGCTAGCCATCTAAAACTATCCTTGAATTTGATCGAACAAATCGTCAGCGTTAATCTTATTGAAGTCATCTTCAGAGCGCGCCATTATTTCCGCTAGCTTAAGTAATTGATCGTTCGCTTTGTTCATTCTTTCCAGGTATTTACTCAAAGTCGATCCCAGCGTCGCATGCTCAGTTGTACCTTGGCTCATCGTTGTATATGCCTCTACAAATAGAACGTGAGCATTTTGTCTGTCTGTTATCGCATTCTCATAAATCTCTTTCCAGAGAATCTTCTTCTTTGCATCAGCATGCTCTAATTTCTGAAGTACTTCAGAAAAATCTTTGACCTTCTTTTTTAGCTCATCAAAATCTTGTAGAGCATTTGAAACTTTATCTAAACTCATACGTACCTCAGAATAAATCTACCAATCTTTCGTCTTTCACTATGTCCTTGTAGTGCTTTCGAATCCTAGACATCGCAACAGATAGTTGTTTTGAATTTAAGCCAGATATCTCTCGGATATAAACGTATATTGCACGTTTATTTAAGAAATCCAGATTGTCTATATTCTCAAAGACTGTTCGGATTGCTTTTACACATGTGACCTCATTCTGCTTTTTAACTCTGTTTTCTATTTCTGTGATTACACTAAATAGCTCATTCTTGTAATTTGCTTGTTCTAATATATCTTCAGGTGAGGGTACAACTTGATGGCTAGCAATAGTGTGCTTATCGTTTGAGTTCAATACTGACATATCTGACATTGAAACGTGACGGTGGAAATTCTTTTTAGCATTTCTACATCTTATGATTAGCCAGTTTTTGGCTACTACATTAAAATAAGAAAATGCTTTCGTTCCTCTTTCTGGATCCCACTTATGTATTGTCTCGTAAAGGAAAGCCACGCAATCATCTTTCATCGAAGCAACAGTCTCATATGGAGAATTAAACCCGTATACGTATATAAGACTCTCAGCAAGCTGCTCAAACGCGGGAGCTATCTCTTTTTTGTAGATGACTTCTCTGGCGTCTTTATCTTCCTCTTGCTGGTATGACTCTATTGAAACCTGAGTGTCTTTGGTGAAATACATATTTCTTTTTTGACCAGGTTTTCTTCTTATAATCTTCTTCTTCTTTATTGTCACTGTTGTTCTCCAACGACTTCTTCTTCAGCAATTTCTCTTTTCAGAGAATTTGAAAGCGAATACGCAATGTCCAGTGTTGCGTCCCTACACGCTATCATGTCCCTTTGTAGCGACTTTATCTCTGGACTGTCAGAAAATAAAGGAATTGCGAGAATTCTCTCCATTGACTCGACCTTGCTATCAAGTACTTCTATACTGTCTTCCAGAGTGTCCTGTACGTTAAGTATCGTTACACCCAGGGTGTACAGTTTAAATCCCATCCATCCTAATAAACATAAGAGGATAGCCAGAACAAAAAGAAGTATTATCTCAAGATAAGTCAATTAAGTCACCTAGCGCTTCATCATATTTCGTAAACACAGACTCAATAGAAAAAAGTTCTCTAATCTTGCTTGCGCTATTGCTTGCCCATTCCGTGGGTGGTCGATGAGAGTCTTTAAATTTTCTCACACGACTCTTAAAGTGCTTTTCGCTAGGCTCAGCCCATCTTGCGCCTTTTACCCATATTCTTCCGTCTTGCATGGCTTCCGGTATTTCCCTTAAGGAAAATTTAATATCTAAGAACTTCGTGTGTTTTAGGAAATCTAGATGACCAGAGTGTCCTGTTGCAATAACAGGTAAACCATTGGCGGCGGCATCAAGAATTGGAAGTCCCCATCCTTCTCCTCTAGTGGGAGCTACAAGCGCCTTTACCTTATCATGCCTGTATACAGCACCGATTTCGTTAGGATCCATGAGCCCATGGACAATATGAATGCGAGGGTACTCACCTTTTCGGACCATAGATAGAACTTGAGTGATTGTAGATGTTGCATATGACCGATCCTGGACAGTCATTCTTCCCAGGTTAGTCTTTATGATAATCCCCACGTCTTCTCTTCCCTCAAATTCTTCGCACAACCACTTTAGACAATTAAAAGTGTTTTTTCTGTCTGTTTCCGCATTATGTGCTGTTATCTGACCGAACATCAGAAAATTAAAATCAGTGCTAATTTTGTCGAGCCTTTTAGTAACCTCAATGGAACCGGGTGTCTGTTCAAATCCACATGTAGTAGCCTCTGGAATATTTACAAGTTTGTCCTTCGCTAGTCCGCCGTTAAGCAAAGCCACTTTTGAGTACTCACTCGGAACGACTACCCTGTCCATTTTTTCGCAAGCAGAAATCCACTTCATGCTACACTTGTCTGCCTCTATTCCTGCTGTTACACCGATATTAACCTTGCCCAAGGTAGGGTCCCACTCATCTGGCAGCTGCACTTGAATCGTTAAATCTGGTTTCGTAGTGGGTGGACTGGAATTTGCCATCACATCGCCGATGACCCCATCCTCAGCTTCAGGATCTACGTAATAAGTGCACGTTCCCCAAGGGACGATGTTGGCATACACTTGCCAACCGGGTTTCGATCTCGCCCACTTCCATATCTGCCTAGTATGGCATCCATATCCAGTTACGCTGAGCAATGGACCTCTAATTAAAACAATCATCCTTACAACTCCTTGATCTCATAACGTGGGACAACCCTCTTTCCTTCTTTCCAGTCTTCTACGAGTTTAAGAAGAGAATCATGCCACAAGTCAATAGTTTTTTGCATCGCAAACTCTTCTTGAACATATTCCATAGCTTTCTGGCCGAGCTGCTCTCTTTCTTGCTTAGACATAGAGTACAGCTTATTTATCGCCTCAGCAGTATCTTCGACAGAGCAATAGTCTTCGTATATGTACGGAACATTTTGAGACCCCACGAGAGTCTTTGTTACAATGTCAAGAGCCACACCATTTTCAGACCCGTCACGATGATCAACAACTTGTCTTGTCAATCCACCCGTCTTACAAGCGATAATTGGATTCCCGACCTTCATTGCCTCTAAAGTTGCAAGACCAAAACCTTCTGCAAAAGCTATATTAATACATGCATCTGATATGTTGTGAAGAACATTCATCTGTTCAAATCCAACACGCTCTCTTGAAAATTTCACAGTATCCAAGATACCCAGCTTTTGAGAAGTAGCCATCAAATTCGGTCCTTCTTGATCATGAGGGTCAGTGTGCATCAGTAACATCACGTTCTTGCGCTGTTCCCCATCTAGCTTATCTAGAAACAACTTCCAAGACCATAGTACGTCATTTGGTCTTTTTCTCTTAGCATTCCTGTTGACCCAAAAAAGAACAAACTTGTCTTCAGAATTTGGACCAAGCAGTTGTTGCCTAAAGCTCTTTTTTTGATTCTCAGGGAGCTTAAAGAACAATTCATCTGGTAGAGCATGAGGTATGAAGTTTGTTCTATCAGGAAACTTTTCTTTGACTATTCCATAAGTCAGGTACGAGTGACAATTTATTAAGTCTGTTGATGCATAAAAGTCGTCATTAAAATCAGGAGACGGATAGTTGTCCCAAACGTGCCAATAAGCGATAGGACAAACTTGGTGGATTTCGTCTTCCATTGCCCACAGCCAAGTATAAAAGCGCGGGTCGGTAAAGATCATGAGTACATCTGGCTTCTCTGTTGCAAGAAGAACTCGTATCATATCTGGGTTACCGAACCCGTCAATGGGCTTTATGATAAACTCTGGGTGCGGTGCTTGGACGTCATAACTGCTGTGCTTCATTGCGGCACCTAGCTGCCTGACTGTCCAATTTCCCTTTTCTATCAGTCCATTCATCAAGAATCGTGACTGACAACCTACACCAGATGTGCTCAAGGCGTGGTCTGATATTAGAAGTATTTTTAATTTTTTGTTTTGATTTTCACTCATTGTAAGCCCTGTCTAAATGTTGGGTACCTTGTGAGTAATCATATCAAAACGATTTCAGAAGTATATTTATCTAATGAGACTATCCTGGACAGTTCGTTGTCCCCTTGAACTCACAGAACAAGCATGAGTCTCTATTCTTCAGAAAAATGCCGCGGCGGACTGTCTTTACCATACTTCTCATAATCGATAGAGCATTCTCTTCCGCTTTAGGACCAACAGACACTTTTACTAGCTCACAAGTGTTGCCTTTCTTGGCACCTCGTTTGAGAAGTACAAACCCGCATTTAACTTGCTTTGTATCTAAATCATTCTTTCTCATCCAGAATGACTTGTATAAAGCAATTTGAGCCCATGTTAGTATGTCTCTTCTCTTGGACGCGTACCACCCTTTATCACCGGCGGTCTTCCAGTCAAGAACATAATAGAATTCTTTCCCCTTAATCTTTACCTTAAGAAGAGCATCGATAAAGCCCTTGAAGAAAATGTCATAACCTTCCACAAACTCATAGAGTTCTTCTTCTGCTGATACTGTTTCCCACTCATCAAATTCAGAATCTAGAAATTGTGGGATTTCATTAAGACAGTTTTCAGCCCACTCAAGCCATTCACTTAAATAATTGTGCGGCTTAGGCTTCCACCCTTGTGAAGAGCGATAGTCGGCTTGAGCCTTTATCCATACATCAGAATCGAAGCCGTGCTTTTCCCACTCTGCTTTAATCTGATCAAGAGCTATAGAAACGTCCATAGAGCGGGTCTTTAAAAAATCCTCTAGCGCAGCATGGACCGCTGTACCATAAGAAAGATACGGACTTGGCTCATCAACAGAGATCTTGTCTATGTAAGTAAGTTTGTGTCTATACGGACACTCTTTCCATGTACGAATCTCAGAGTATGAAACGTGGGGTTTACTAGTCGGAAATTGCACTAAGGCAACTCTGTTATCTAATTCATCACTCATAAAGAATATTATACTTTATTTTGTGACTTTACACAGCCACCAATATATCTTTCTCAGAAGAAACAGATGGCCAATAGGATATGCTATAGTCAAACGGTAAGTTGTTTATTGCTGAGATTATTTTTTCAAGATTTATGGCATCAGGTGATCTATCACCCCACGGTGCTGAACCTTCTATTATGCTTATGTCATCAACCAAGATCACTGGCTTTTGCCTCATCACGCTAAGGGAGTTAATCTCTTGCACAACTGGACACGTCTCGAGTGGTTGACAAACAGCTCCATTTAGTGGATTGTCTATGTGGGCATCCAGCCAAAAAACAACCTTGTCATCCAATATAGAGCTTAAGTGGTTGCCTAAATTCGCACTGTCATCAGGTATCACAAAGTATCTATTTTCAGCAATCTCTTTTTTAAACGTGTCTTTTCCCCTGTCTACGAATCTTTGCAACAGCTCAATAGACACCACTTTTTCAAAACCCATGTCGAGAGCAATCCTCGCAGAATACCCATGATATAATCCAGTCTCAAAAAAGACAGTACAGTTGTGTTTTTCCTTTACTTCTTTTAAAAGTTGCTCAGGTATTGCCATTATTGTCTTCCTTGTTCTTTGCTTAACATCTTTAGGTCTGACTCATACATCATCCTAGCTAGTCCGTCTAAATCAACTGTTGCTTTCCACCCAAGCCTTTCTGTTGCCTTTGTAGCGTCTCCCAAAAGAAGAGGAACCTCATGAGGTCTGAACAGACGAGAGTCTATTTCTACATATTTTTCTACATCAAGACCTGCTATCTCAAAGACTTTGTGCAGAAACTCCTTGACTGTCGACGTTTCGCCTGTAGCAATTACATAGTCATCTGGCGATTCCTGCTGCAGCATTCTCCACATTGCCTCCACATAATCACCAGCAAAACCCCAGTCTCTTTTTGCGTCTAGATTTCCAAGATAAAGCTTGTCTTGGAGCCCGAGCTTTATTCTCGCAGCAGCCAGCGTAATTTTTCTCGTGACAAATGTTTCGCCACGTCGAGGGCTTTCATGATTAAACAAGATACCGCTAGATATATGCATTCCGTAAGACTCTCTATAGTTCCTACAGAGATTGTGGGCAAATACTTTTGCACATGCGTATGGGCTTGCTGGTTGCAGAGCTGTTGTCTCTGACTGCGGCACAGTCGGATTGTCTCCAAACATCTCTGAAGAACTTGCTTGGTAAACCTTTATTGTTGGATCGACGTGTCTAACTGCTTCTAGAATCTTTAAAGTACCCATCACGATAGTATCAACGGTCTCGACAGGTACATCAAATGAAACCTTAACGTGCGATTGAGCAGCTAAGTTGTAAAACTCTTGTGGTTTATATTTCTCAATCAGCCTGTATAACGTTGTGGCGTCGTGAAGAGAATAATATTCCAGTGATAACATCGGGTTATCGAACAAGTGGTCTATTCTATCAGTCGACAGGATACTTGTTCTTCTCTTGAGACCAACCACTCTGTAACCTTTGTTTAGTAACAGTTCTGCTAAGTAAGAGCCATCCTGTCCTGTTATACCAGTTACCATCGCTGTCTTCATAAAGTACTCCCTAAATAATAAATTTAGTTTTTCAAAGTCTAGTTTACAGAACCAATGATGATTTCACAAATTCTGTCTATGTCTTCTTCTTTGAAAGATTGATTGTTTGGAACATACATTCCGCTGTTGTCCACCACACTTGCATTCTTGAGATGCAAAACGCCATACTTACGAGTGTACATGGGTTGAGTGCCCATTGAACCAGCGATAAGTGGCCGACACTCAACTCCCGCAGATATCAAAGAACCTGCAATCTTATCTCTATTTTCATGGATGATGGGGAAGCAAAAATTAGATGTGAAATTCTCTGGACTGTTTTTAGGCAACCAAATCCCTGATTCACTTAAGTTTGACATGTACAGTTGAAAATTTCTTTCTCTAATTTTGCAAACTTCGTCTAATTTTTCTAGTTGTCGAAAGCCCAACTTTGCTTGAAGATCTGTGGCTCTTACATTGAATCCAGGATAATAAAATTTGTAAAGAGCGTCAAACTCTTTAACGTTGTACTCTTTCCTGTATCTTTCTTTTCTGTCTTCGCTCCAGTCGCGATCCCAACCGTGGTTCCTTATACTTAACAATATATCTGCTAAATTATCATCATCTGTGCATATCATACCACCCTCTATGGTAGATATGTGGTGACCAAAATAAAGAGAGAAACTCGACATCGTTCCGAATGTACCAAGCTTCCGGCCGCTGAACATAGAACCTAATGATTCGCATGTGTCTTCTAAGACAATCACGTTATTATCATCGCAGAGCTTCATGAGCTTATCCATATCTGGAACAAGTCCAAGTACAGAGACTAGCATAAGAGCTTTCGGTTTTTTATCCTTAATTAATTGCTCAAGGTGTTCTAGATCCACAGACAGGTCTTCCATGTTACAATCGCAAAGGATCGGTCTCAATCCAAACTGCATTACGGGAGATAAGTCTGTAGCCCATGATATTGCCGGAACGATAATCGAATCGCCGTGGTTTATTTTTCCATCGACTATCAAGGAATACAACATAAGAAGATTCGCTGAGCTTCCTGAATTTACATAAATTGCTCTTTTTGACCCAAGCCAAGAAGCCCACCTTGATTCGAATTCTTTGGTCAAAGGTCCCTTTGTTAGTCTAGGATACGTCTTCAACCACTCGATTAGCTCATCGATGTCGGAATTATCAATGGTATCTTTCACCAGAGGATATCTAATGCTCATATTCTTTTCCATCTTTGCGGTATCACATCTTCAGTGTTTAAGTGAGAATTATTTTGACCAAACCACTGCTTTGGAGCTATAACTTCATCGTCAAAACTTCCTAGCCATGCTCCCCACCAGCTGAACGATGAATTTGCGATTATCTTACTCGACATCTTCGAAAATAGAAACAACTCAACTACATCGTTTTCATTAGCAACATATGTGTGTTGGTCTCCGAACTTCTGCTTGCACCACTGTATATCGTCGCTAAAGAACACTTTTTTCTTATTAGAAAATTTACTTAATGCATCTGTGTAGTACGGTGAGTTTTCAGCAAGATTTGTGTGGACATCAGACAACTTCACATAATCACCTCTTCTTACGTGAACCGCTACACACTCACCAAAGTTAATAACTTCAGTATATCTTTCCACTCTTTCAGTGATATATTCAGAGGGCGAAAAAAGCTCCAGTATTCTATCCCTCTGGTGTACAAAATACTTTTCACTTTGAAAGTACCCGTCTAATAGTAGTCCGTCTTGATAGCCTATCTTGCTGTAATGGAATCCAGGTTCTCTATAGATACTTTTTATCCACGAAAAGTCATATCCATACACAATGTTTCTTAATACAGTATTTGCGTAAAAGGTTCTTTCATAGATATTGGGTGTAGCACCCTCAATGCCAAGTGGGAATATGCATCTGTCACCATTATCTAGAGCGAGAGCGTGTGCTGTTGCGATCTGAAACAACTGGTTTCCCAGCCTTCCCTTTAGATTACATGTGATCATCTAACTCCCCTTATATTTGGGTAGTTTTTCTTAAACCAATCGATTGTTACCTTCAGTCCTGTATCGAAGTCTGTATACATATCGTTAGACCAGCCTAAACCTATGAATTTAGAGTTGTCGCTTGGCTTTCTAAACTGTCCAGCAGGCTTTGTTGGATCCCACTCTATACTACCCTTGTAATCTAAAATATCGCATGTCTTTTCCACGATTTGTTTGATACTAACCTCCCCTATGTTTCCTACGTTCACAGGGTCGGCATCTTCATACTTTTCAAGTAAAAAAATCAAACACTTAGCTATATCGTCAGAGAAAGTAAACTCTCTTAAGGGACTACCGTCTCCCCAGAAAATTGGTGTGCTATTATTAATTTTCGCTTCCCATATCTTTCTTATGATGGCTGGAATCACATGACTATTCTCAAGATCAAAGTTGTCATAAGGGCCATACAGATTGTTTGGCACGGCGCAGATGTAGTTTCTATCATATTGTCTTCGAAGTGCTCTAGAGTGTACATCTAGCATCCTCTTTGCATACGCATATCCAAAGTTGCTTACATGAGGTGGACCAAGATGAATTTGATCTTCAGTTAATGGGTAAACTGCGTCATCTGGATATATACACGTAGAAAGTAGCGATAGCACTTTTGTTACACCAGCCTCGTGACAACAGTCAAGGATATTGGTATTCATCAAGGTATTCTCGGTATAAAAGTCTGCGACGAAATCAGTGTTACCCTTGACACCACCCACCTTTGCAGCAAGATGTATAACGGCATCAGGCTCCACTTTATCAATCACTGATAATACTTCGGACCGATTTGCTAAATCCGCATCTTGGCGGCCTATAGTGATGATTGTGTGAGTGGTGTCTACACGGTTAAATGCAGATCCAACCATCCCATGCCCACCTGTAACTAGTATCTTCATAGATAAACCTTATTTGCGGAACGACATGTTTACACATTACGCTACGTACTACTTCTATTTATATTAAGAAAAACGAAGGAATAGTGAAATACAACACTCTAGATAGTTGTAAAGCTGTCTGTATAGCTACTCACAGCATTTCATAACCAAACTCTGCAAAATCTCTCTCATATATTTCGTTCACTATTGAAATAAATTCAGGGTCGCGTTTCATAGAGCTAGAGTCTACTGGTTTACTACTCTTATTAACATGTATAGGGCTGACGTCTTTTTTTAGTAAGCCCTTTATTCCCTCTATAGAATGATCCATATCGTCAATCGAAACGATTAGATCTATGCCAATCTCAGGATGCTTAATAAAGTTGTGCATTGAAGCCAACCCATGCATCGTCCAGTTCCCAAAAGGAAAGTTCTCTCTTATCAAGTCTAGAGAAGATATAGACGAAAGCTCGTCTAAATTCTTTATTCTATTAGAGTGTGATTTCAAGAGGTTGGTGAATTCTTTGAAGCTAATGCCTCTCGGTTTTGCGGCGTATGTCCAACACGAATATATTCTATCATACGGATTTCTGATCGAGGCTACCTTCTTAAACCTTCTTACTTTTTCTATTCCGTGCATTAAGCAAAAGTCTTCTAACGTAAAGTTACCGGAATTTATCTTGTTAGGTCCTCCTGCGCCGAGGATAGAAGCGAAAGTCTGACTACCTGTTTTCGGCACACCTACAAAAAATAAGCTATTACTTTCCGATATACCTTGCTCTAAATTCCAGTGTTCATTATGCTCTAGTTTACTTGACATAATATACACCCTTGAACTTCTCAGTTATTGCGCTTCCATATCTGGACGCAAAGAGCCGTTTTTGGTCAGCATATTGATCTGGACGATTTAAAGACTGGTCGTTCAAAGCGCTATTGTCATGTGGTGTAAGTTTTTTTGTCAAAGACTTATCACATCTTCTCACTGCCTCGCTAGCCGTATCAACAGTACCGCCCATTCCCAAAAAAGTAGATATTGCCATCAGCTTTCCAACAGGATCGTCTTTCAAATCCTCGTACGTCAATGACATAAAATTCTTGACATCACTGTTATTGGATAACCAACGCTTAAGATGAGCGTAGTATTCTTGTGATATCTTTTCAACGTCCTGGTCTAAACGTTCATTAGTCTTGCCGTCCCAGGAAGGTAGTAGATTTTTTTCGTACCTAAGTTGTGAGAATATCGTGTCTATTGGATCCCTGTAAAGGTATAACACATTCTTTAGTCCTATAACAGGACCCTCTGTATGGTGTGGTTCTTTTATCAACCTATTATGGATATGAAATCCCCAGCATTTAACGGGATTCGGATCAAAAAAACTTTGAACGTAAGAAGGCATGCCCAGGTGGACCTCCAGCATCATCCTTAGCCAGTGTGAGCCTGTTCTTGGGTAGGAAACCAATCTTGGAAAAGACATATCATCGAATATGTTTCTATCCTCTAACTGTTGCGTTATGTCATACATGCTATTTTCCTTTGTTTATCTAGACTTAATAAATTCTTGTATGTGTTGCTTTACTTGACGGTCTACGCTATAACACGACTTAATACATAGCTCGTAGTTCTGCTCAATAGCCGGTAGCATCTCATCATACATCTCTTTATTGATACCATTGATTATGTCTTTTAGCTGCTCTAGGGTATCAAACCTGATTGCTCCATCTTTATTGAAATACTCCCACACATGAGCATCTCCCCAATAGATAGGCACCGTCCTTGTTGCAAAACAATCCATAATCTTCTCTGTAAAGTAGCCTCTAGACCTGCTGTTTTCTATTGAAACAGAAAAATAGTAATCTCTTAGAGCATCCGACTTTTTTTCTAGCCATTTTCCTGTTCCTGATCCGAACATATCAAAAGAATTAGGTAACATCGTGGCGATGTCGTGTCTTAACCTATGCCCAGGAAGAGACCTTTTGCTAGAGAAAATATGTGAGCAAAGTCGGCTTTTATTGTGGTTTGCTTTATCAAGAGCAGGAGTGTCTAAAAAAATACCATCTGCTGTTACGTATCGACAGTCAACTTCTGATAAGTGTTTATCAATAACATCTAGGTTATGGGTTAAGATTAAATCAAACTTCTTGTAATTTTGCGAAAGGTACTTATAAGAAGTTGGAGCGAAGTCTATGGGTTCCATTATCCAAGCTACGTTAATAATTCCCGGTTTGTTATCAACTTGACTCAGCATATTATCGGTAAATACGCTTACTCTTTGAGGGTCATAATCTCTAATGTATTTGATACCGGGCTCTATCCTTCCCTTCTCTAAAGAGTCGTCATAGCTAGTAGCGTGGGCAATATTATAGTCAAACAAGTTGACTTCAAGCACATCATTATCTTTATTAGAACCCATGTTGTATCCTCTATCTTAGTTTCGGCCGATTCTTCTTTGATATCATATGACCCTCTACGCAAGCAGAGTCCAAAGAGCTCAAGTCCATGAAGGGTTGTAAACCTAGAAAGTGAGTGTTTATGAAGCCATGCCTCTCTAAGTGCTGCTCAAGTGGATATTTCGCTGCGTTAAAATTATTTCTGCTTAAAAAATAACCTCCTTCTACGACATTTCTGGCTGCCCAGTCTTGCGCTGCGAACTTTGCTATCGGCGTGGTCGGAAAAGAGCCAATATCGTTATGAACAAAAGCTATGGGTATGTCATCACTAGAATTGAAATCTAAGACATTCTTGACTATCACTTTTTCGTGGTTGGTCGGATTAGCTATGTCATACCCGATGCATCTTTCTTTACCATATCTTTCACAAAGCAAGTTAAAAGAAACGCAATTATTGCTTCCAAGAACCACTATGTATCCGTTATCGGGAATGTCATTAATCTTGAATATGACATCTCTGTAGATCTTACAGACATAATATTCTAAGCCGTATCCGTTAACTTCTCCATGAAGATGAGTGTTCTTAAACCAATAGTCTTCGTTATAGAACTTTCTTTCGCTATCATTCATATTAAACCACTTTCATTAGACTCATTCTAGTCTACGAACCCCTTGAATACGCTCAAGTTAGAGACATCATGATACTTCCATGAGCCACCACAGTCTTTATTTTCTTCTGGTAAGTCTTTAAAGATTTGAATTCCTCTTGCAGCTTGCTCAGGTGGCATGTACATATTCCAACCTAGCATCTCTATCTCATCTTTGTCATACGGTACGTCTATGTGACGGCCTTCGTAACGCGCAACCTTGAACCACCTTGCTGCTTCTGGATCATCTGTTAGAATCATACCACCTTTACCAATATTCAGGATTTTCTTTATATGAAATGACAAACACTGATATGTCCCTGGAACATACATTCCTTTAGTAAACCTTGTTGCACCATCAATTACTGGATACGGGTGAAGTTGGTATGCACCAGACCACTCAACATCTTCAAACTTTACCCTACACCCAGCATGTATAATAGTCTGTGGGACGGAAACGTAAGTCTTAGACGGAACAGTAATGGTACCTTTTGCGTCGAGATACTTTAGACAAAGAAACATAGCATCTGTGCAGTTATCTACTGATACTGCAAATTTACTTCCTGCGTATTCTGCTACCATTTTTTCGAAGGCATCAACAACGTCCCATGGATCATTGATAGTAAACCCTTTTTTCTTCAGGTACGGTATCACATCTTCTAAAGAAACAAACATCTCAAACTCCTAAGGCGGAATAGTATTCACCAATTTTAAACTTCATATTTGTAGTGGCAGTTGATAAGTCATAATCTTCGTTGTAGTACATTTCAGGAAGCACACGAAAATCAAGACTAACGCGAGTTAGCCCAGTAGTGTTTGGCTTATTTCCGTGGCGGCACCTGTTTCCATTCCAGATTATAAACTCGCCATACTCACAGTTCATCGGAGAAAAATCACCTAATCCTGGTAACGACTCAGCCCAGACAGCACTTTCATCTCTCATCTGTGTCAAAGGTAATAATATGTTCAATTCACCCAGCGGATGCTTGTGTCTTTCATCATTGTCACAATGCCAGGTAGTAACGGCTTTTCCTGTGGGATACTGTATTCGAAATGACGGTAATGTTTGATATATGATTCTTTTCTCGTCTTTAAACTTAGAAGCAACTTCATCTTTTATGAATGATTTGTAAGAACTCAAAAACTCGTCCCATCCAGATCTCAATTTATCATAAAACAGTTTGTGGTATTTACTGTGTGTATCATTTCCCAAACCAGTATTTCCATCTGGGGCTACATAAATCTCTTCAAGGTGATTATGCAAGACCTGCAAATCTTCAGCTTCAAACAGATCTGATATAAGGCCTACAAAATTGTATTTTTCACTGTTGTATTTAATCTTGTGTTGCAAAATCGTCCTCACTGAACACCGGGCTTTGGGCCGGCGCTTGTGTTAAATTGTTGGACCAACTTATGGTCTGGTATAATTTGAGCCAAGTAAGTTAATATAAACCTAGCAAGAGGCCTGTTCGCACGGTGAACAAGAACAAAAGTCTCGCCATCGATATCAGAAAAAGCGTTTTTATAGAAATCTAGGTACCCATCCTTTCCAGATGTGTCTAGCAAACTATAGAAAGCGATGTGGTTGATTTTGGGAAAAATAATGTGCGCGGCTAATTTCATAGCTTGGTGATAGCAAAATACAGATATATCTGCTTTTATCATGCCACTTATCGCGACCATGTGTTCCAAACTATTGTTGGTGAGCTCTAGGTTTTCATGGTGCAAATGATAAGACCTCTTCTCACTTTCAAACGTAAAAAAACAGTTGGGGGCCAAGATTTGACATATATCTAAAAAGTGCTTATCTTCTGGACTGTAACCCCAGAACAAAGCTTCATCATAACCACCACTAGCATATAGAAGGAGAGCGTTCACCATTATACTACCACCAGGTGGATACACTTGTTCATACCACCTGCTGCTTATGTTATGTGATATCTGACTCAAGTCTTTGGTACTCAATTCATTCGAAAAGTATTTTTCTGTATTTTCTTTTGAAACGTATTCTAGCTTTCTGTCTTTTATAGTTTGGCATATCCATCCTTCACCAGCAGGTAGTGATGCTTGAAAATTTCTAGCATTGTCCAAGCAACTTTTAACCCACCCATCGTCTGTAACAATGTCTACATCATGAAACAAAATGTAGGAAGGGATATGACTAGTGTCTCCAATAAAGTGATTTACTGCGGCGTTCATCGTAACAGATTTATTAAATTCACCCTTCACTTTTCTCATAAAGTGATAGCTTGTTTTCTCCTCTGTACAGAAAATGTTATGTAAGGGCTCATCATCCATCTCGGACACTATCAACCCAACAGCGGTTGGATCTTCCAAATTATTTATTTGAGACTTTAGACATCTAACTGTTGCTTTTAAGTGGTTACCTCTTTTATGGACAGGCACTATTATTAGCAACTCGCAGCTTTGATCTTCTTCATACAATCGAAATTTGTCTTTTTCAAGTGATTTGAGAGTGTGGACCCTAGTAGAATTAATATTTGAAGTTGATAGATGCACCAAAGATCTTCTATATAGTTGCAGTAGTTGATTATCTTCCATATTCTTCTTCCGTTATTCTTTTTTTACCAAGAAAGTCTTTCGTACTTTTTACGACTTTTCGTTAGCGTGACTGCATCATTTTGCTCTTTGGAGTTTACCTTATAATCCGACAAAGGGTTTTCCTTATTATAGCAATACATAACATACGGTAAGAACGCATGACGCTCTTGAGCCATTTCTAACATTGGTACCATGAATGCAACATCCCAGCCAGCCGAAAAGTACTTTCCACTGTTGTCACGTAGATCTTCATCTTTAATCGAGTACCACAATCGGCTCTTGAATGTTCTTAAGTGCGAAGCGCAAAAAGGGACGTTTCTATAGTCATTTCCAATAACCACTTCTCTTGCATAGGGTCTGCAATTGCTACGATCACCATAGGGGTGGCCAATCCAGTCACCGTAAGTCAACAAGAAAGAAGGGTTTTGCGTATACACTGCTTCTATTATAGACAGGCTAGAATCTGAATACAGAAAATCGTCTCCATCGATTACCATCATGATGTTATCCGGATCTTCATGGCACTTCAGTATATTAAAACCGTCGACTATATTCTTAAGCGCTTTAACATTCTCTTGGTTGTGAACGACTTTAAACCTTTTGTCATCTTTCACAAAGGGAAGGCTATCGATAACTTCTCCTGTCTTGTCAGTGCTAGCATCGTTTATTATGACACACTCCCAATTCACAAAAGTCTGAGTAGAAATAGACTTAAGACAACGCTCTATCCAGTTCTCTGTATTGTAGGTGGGAACCACTATCTTCATTTTTTGCATAGTCACACCCTCTTGTTACCATGTGCAGTAGGATCGAGTTGCCAATCATAAATCTTTTTCTCTCTTTCTCCATGAACAATACCTGCTGTCTTATACATCGTGTAGTATGTATCGCTCATAAAAATCGGTATTCTAGCGTCATAGTCAGGGTCTTTTCTTTGAGTATAATCAACAAGAACATCTTCTAAGTTAGCAAAATCTGTATGTGGTAAAAGCTTAAGCCAGAGATGTAAGTCTTCAGCTTTTGGAAAAAGCTGCTCATAGCCTCCGACTATACCAAACATTTTGTTTCTTATCAGCACAGATGGGTGACATATTGAATTTTGACCATAAAGAAAAAACGCCTTAATTGTATTGTCATCAGTTGGGTAATCAACTTTTCTTCCCATCGTACCCATTTCTTGTAAGTTACCTTCTTCGTCAAGTAACTGTATCTGCGTTCCCAAGACTGACACTTCAGGATTTTCGTCCATAAAAGCAACTTGCTTTTCTAGCTTTTCAGGATACCAGTAATCATCTCCGTCCTGGCGCGCCACAAACTCAAGATGGCAATGTTTAAGACCTGCATTGAGGGCAGGAACAATACCCGGCTCTTTACAGCTCACTATCTTTATGTCCATATCGTCAATAAATTCTTCGACTATTTCGATAGTGCTATCTGTACAGTTATTGTCGACGGCGATGACTTCAAAGTCTTTGTAGGTCTGATTTTTTACTGATACTAATGCTCTACGAACTGTCGATTCGCAGTTGTATAAGGGTATCAATACGGAAACTCTATTCATTTTTCTCTCGTAAATTTAAGAACTCTACAGGATGAGTTGTATTAAGAGTTACATGAGGAACATTCGCAGAGAAGTCAACTTTAGTGTGGAATATCCACCCCCCTAACTCAGAAGCCAACCTTTTGCTTAAAGCTTCGATGTCTTCATCAGTTACTTCGCTCCACGGCTTATCAAACATGACATTGTTCTCTGTGGTATCCTCTGCATCATGACGATACTGGCTTTTCCAGAATGATGCCCAATGAAGCTTGTACTGCTTAATCTTCTTAGAAATATCATACCATGAATAGTGGTGAACTGATGGAATCTGATCTACAACCTGCTGGAACCAGTTTTGATATGCGGACATCGCTTCATCATTACCCATCAAAGCAGCTAGCCTAACCCTATGCGCATCCTCAGTGTAGAAGCCGACGTGGGGTATTCTTTCACCTGTCTCAGAGTGTATGTAATCACATGTGTCTGTCCCTAAAGCAGCATATATGTTACCTTCTTCATCCCATCTTCGAAGTTCACTCGGGATACCTTGCGTAACATATGGTTTGTTTCTGCTTATCCGCCACTTCCATGGATTGATATCCATACGAACTTTTTCGTCACCGCCCCAGTACTCGATAACTGGTAACGACATGATGTCAAACTGTGGTGGGAAAGCCTTCATGACATTTCTAGCTTTTTGATAGTCATTTTCGTGGACTATCTCATCGGCATCCATCTGCCAGCAGAAATCACCTGTACAATAGCTTCTAGCTGTAGCTTTTAGCTTACCGTCTGTCTCATACGCAAATGAGGGGTGATCATTCGGAACAGAATGCTGGTATACTTTAAGACGTCCGTCTTCCTGACCCTGAGCCATGGTCTGTAGTTCTTCCCATGTATCGTCATCGGAACCACCATCGACAACAACTACCTCATCACAGAAGCCAAGCATGGACCTTACAGTCGCCTGCCAAGGGTACTTCATACGATTTGCGTTCCTAACAGTGGTATAGCCAGAAAGTGTAGGAGTATAATTCATGATAGACTTGATTGCGTTCCAAAATCTTTCGCGGGCTGCATAGAGATATGACAGCATGTCGATATCAGATCCAGTGAACCACTCCTCATTAGCGTGCTGAACGTTCTCATTTAAGACCAGTTCGCATCCTAAAGCCTTGGCTTCGATAACCATTCTTGGACATGTGTCTCCTCCCTTAGGCAGATACACAAAACCCTCAGCAGCAGAAAGCTTTTGAAGCAGTTCTTCATGAGGAACTCCCCACACGACTTCGTATTCCAAGTCGTTATCTTTACAGTGCTGCTCGGCATCTTCAAACCCCTTGATCCAAGAATTTGAGCCGAGAACAATCCACCCCTGACGGTCTTGATTCTCATTTTCATACTTCACGGAGTTGACATATGCAAAGAAGCTATCATCGAAAACGCTGCTAAGCACAACTGAATCATTTTCTCTTAGGAAAGGAAAACGTGCTAAGTATCTTGCTTCTTGATCTTCACTCATCCACCATAGGCTCTTTGCGCCATGGAAGAAAGCTGATATCATCTTACCGTGAAGATCTTCATGACAGTCGCATTGAGTACCAGTCTCTAACTCATGCTTCTCTATGCTTCTGAATTTACAGAACTTGTAGTCATATTCGATTATTGAATATTCCATGTTAGCGATGATGGTCGGAATAAGAGATGGATTCATAGAAGTCGAGTTACAAAAAACCCAATGCTTCCCATGCCCGGACTTTAGCATTGCCATGCTTACATCTCTAGCATAAACCTTCTGTACCTTGACATCACTTGCGGCTTGAATTAGAGCTTCGGTTGTTAGCTCAGCACCACCGACATAATCTTCTACAAATAAATCTGCAACTACAACCACATCTGTACTGTCATCGATCAAATTGACAGAAGGCTGCTGTTGCTCAAATGGACTTTTGAATACTGACATATACGACCTCTAACCTTACTCCATCAATAATAGAGAGGGGTCTGAGGTTGTATACGTCAAGTTTTTTTCGAAAAGTGCTTGTACAAATTCTGGAAAGACTGCTAATATATTTCTGTAACTGAATAACTGAACTACTGTATTACTGAATCTTATTACTTATTAAATACTATTAATCTATATATTATATAAGTTAATTCTTAGTTAGAGCTTTCTAAAGCCTCTAATCTATCTTTTACTTCTTTTAGCGCTGAAACTATGTAAGCTGTCACTCTGTCATAAGATACTGACCTCGTGATCTCTACAGGCTCATTTCTTTCTGGGACTAGTTCTGGAAAAATATCAACAACTTCGTCAGCTACAAACCCAGGTATATGTACACTATTGGTATCATCGGATATGTCATAGAACAGACGTGGTAAAAGACTTGTCACCTGATCGAGACTAGCAGACAAATCAGATATATCTTTCTTTACTCTACGGTCGGAAGTAGATCTTCTAATCTGTCCGGCGACATCGACATTGACATTCGCGGAGGAGGCGGTGGATAAAGTGTACACCGACGGTACCTGTAATAGCCCACTGGCTCGATCAACTATGATCCGATTGACGACGCTCGTCGCCTCTCCGCTTTGTATTATAAGGTCATTAGCAGTCCCATCGTACATCACCCTGAAGCCGTAAGCTCCAACGGTTCCAAAGCCTTCTGTTGTAGAAATAGTGTTCTCAATCAAGTCTAATCTAGCTTCATTACCGGAACCAACACCAATTAAAAGTCCTGCGTTTCCACCACCATTTGTTAGGGGATTAGACCCAACAGCAACATGAGCATTATCCATACCTCCGACCTGTAAGTGTTGAGTGGTCGACGTCGCTCCGTTGGCCGTGGAGTTGAAAACAATTCTAGTTCCTTCCGCCGTAGCTGGCTGGAAGGTTTCAGAAAACTCTACTATAACGTTTGCGACGTCATGATATGTAATATCATCGGTGGAGGCTTGGAAGTTTAGCTCACCAACGTTATATCCTGCTGCAGGCGTCGTAGAACTTGGTACATATCTCTTTAGGTACAAACCGGCGCCATTATTCATACTTGTACTATCTGACATGAGCACTACTGATGGAGTTCCGCCACCCTCCATGGCTAGTCTGTTAGTAGTATAAGTTAGGTTAGCACTATCATCTAGCAAACCACCAGTCCCAGCAATCACAACTCTATCCCTAGTCAAATTAGTACTAGTCAAGCCTCCAGCTAGAACGTTCTGGGCCTCAACATCCGCGGTGGCAACGACATTACCAGTGCTAATAGACATCACAGCGGTACCACCGCTGTTCAAGATGTCGTTTCCTGCAATTTGTAAGTCACCACTCAAGCGTGTCGTGGCGGCGGCAAGATCAATCCGTCCTGAGACTCCATTACCTATTGTTGCGCCATTCTCTAGAGTGATCGTGTCATTAACTGTCATGGGAAGATTCACGTTAACAGATGTTGTTGTGTCAACCTCTATAGCTGAATCTGTACCAAGAACATTCCCATGTCCAATCTTGAAGATACTGTCAGTATTATCCACACCGGCATGGTAGTAAAGAGTACCAGCTGCTTGATAATAAAACTCAACCTTAACGTCTTCTGCCCCACCATCACCAATTCTCAAGTAAGGGTTGGTTCCAACGATCCTGACTCCACCGATCGGTTGTAGTTGTATGATACCGTCTGGATTTACATAAAGGTGACCAGTAGCAGTGACACCATCATCGACAGTAGACAGCGTAGTCGCCCCATTTGCTCCAACATCAATAGCAAAATAGTCTGAAGTATTGCTCTCATTATGTATTTTTAAGTTAGCAGCGGTGAAAGAGAAACGATCAGCACCGTTATCCTTGATGTATATTTGACTTAAGTCAGAATCTAGCGTTATGTTTGACGTGGAGTCAATAGTGAAAGCAGCACAATCAATAGAAGAGTTCGCTCCAAAGTTTAGGGTCGAACCCGCGCCGAAGTTGGCTACTGCGCTACTACCCATCTCAAAAGATCCGGTAACGTTTAAGTTCTCTCCCACATGGGCGTGCCCATATGTGGTTGTCACGCTATTAGTGCCGCCGTCAGCAGCATTTAGCTGTACTCTAAACTGGGGATTTTGAGACTCATCCCAAACAGCAAAAACAGGGGTTCCACCGGTGCTATCTGCATCAACCTGTATGATAGCATTACCATCTGACTTGATTGCTAATTGGCCGGCAGTGGGTCCAAGAATGTCTCCACCATTGACTGTTAAGTCACCACGTATTGTAACGTTATCATCCGTATCCATGATGATGGTGTTTCCACCGTCTGAAGCTTGAATAACATTACCGCCGACTTGTAATGAACCACCAGCCTTTATATCTCCGCCGGCCGTAAAAGTGTTTTGTAAATCAGCGCTTCCAGATTTAATAATAAAAGAGCTGAAGTACGTACTACCACTTTCCCTGGTACCCATCCGTATGCGTTTTTCTTGACCTTCCCACATTATGAAAAGACGGTTACTGTTATCATACCCAGCGTTTATATAAGCATCTCCTAAAGCGCTAGCTGACTCTACTACAATCCTGCGATCACTAGAAGTATCGCTTAATCCTAAGTCTCCACCTACCGCGAAAGCTACGTTTGTTTCTGCGCTTACACCTACTCCAACCCGGGCACCGTTAGTGCCACCAGCATAAGATGCTGTAAGGATTTTATGGCTGACATTCTGATCACCAATAACCTCAAAAGACCCTTCGACAATAGAGGATCTAAAGTTCATAGGAGTGGGATCTGGATTAGCAACGGCGCTGTCCCCTACTTGGAAAACGAGGTCACCTGATGTGTTTCTGACTTCTAAAGATCCTGTTACCCAAATTGACATATTCTTATTCCTCGTCCATAAGTTCCATCAAGAGCTTGTATCTCTTGCCGTTCTTATTGTTTCGCAAAGTGAGAAAGTCTTCTTCCTCGATCACAGTCCAATCGCCACGTTCATTTTGCAGGTGTAAGTCGCCTGTATAGATGTTTGCCCACCTGTAATCATTGGACCCAAGATCGTAGGTGTTGTCTGCACCCGGGTAAAGACTCCCGGTGACTTCCATTCGTCCTGAATTTGTGGAGACAGCGACTGTTCCGCCTGAATCAGTGTTTTCAAGTTTCAACTTCTTGACTGAGTCTTGCGTGACGCCATAAACATATCTAGATGTATCCTCAAAATAGATTCTGTTGTTACCCGTAAACCAGACAGCTTGTCCGCCACTCGCGCCTGTCATCCTGAAAACTTCGCCGGCGCTGTTGTGAAATTCGAGCCGGTTGTCTGTCTTCATCTCTATCTTGACATTATCACCGCTACCCGGATACGCAAATGCCATACTTCCTGTGAGAGCTAACAGGTGTTCATTACCTGCATTTGCACCTCTCACCTGAACTGGAATTCCTGATCCGTCCGTATCAATTACTGCACCAGCACCTGCCATGAGCCCGGAAAACGGTACCGGATAACCATAGCCAGGCGTATTATATGCAGTGTGGAGTGTCATATAGAATTGAGGATTGTCAGTGAATATTGAACCAGATATGTGTACATCACCACCGAACACTGCTGTTCCTCTATCCAAGTTGCTGGCTGGTCGGTAGGATTTGACGGCAGAACCTATTGATCCACTAACGTAGAAATATGTATCTGAGTTACCGCCATTCACAGCGGTCGTATACTGATCATCTGAATCGAATGAGAACGAGCCAGTCGTCTTTATGTACGATGGTTCACCACCACTGATTGTAAAGACGTCAGTATTGTCAGTGACAGATAAGGAAGCCAGATCTCTAAGAGATTTAGATATACCTAAGTCACCATCAAGAAACACTAAAGCGTCATCTCCGGTTCTTCTATTGATTTGTACAGTACTGTCTCTAAATCTGAGATATGGTTCATTTGAGCTCACGGATGCGAGTGTCAAGTTATCTGAAGAGATTGAACCAATAGCAACAGCGCCTTTAAAATCAGTGTTACCAGAGACAACCAAGTCACCTCCGACTAAGGTAACCCCTCTTGTGTTAGAGTTGGTTGTACCAACAGCTCCACTCAATAGTGTCCTTACGTCCCGATGTCGAAGCATGGTAAAGTCACGATCGACGTCTGCTTGGTTCCCACCGATAGATATGAATCCTTCGAATCCGCTACCCGGTCCACCAGCATATTCTTGACTGGAGCTAAGAATTATAACTGCTCCACCGGCTTGCTCATCTGAAGACGCACTAAGAACGATGCTTTGTGCCGGTATATTATTCAAGTAACTTCCCCCGCCGCCGTCGGCTGGTCTGTCTGCTATTATGTTAATATGAGTACCGGAAACGAAAAGCTGTGAACCATAGAACCATGTAGATCCAAGTCTCTCAGACCTCAATTTAGTTGTGGGAATACCAATCTGGAGATCAGTGTCATCATCAGCGGGAGTTGCTCCCGCAAGTTGACTCTGAACATTCCGTACCTGGAATGAACCGGCTGGAGCGTAGAAGCTTAAATCATTTCCATCAGAGGTAACCATCAATGGATTGTCACCGGCATTGATTTGATTACCCGGGTCTAAGTTGATCTGATTTTTGAATGTTGTACCATAGCTAGGTCCTGGATTAAACAGAATACCGCCTCTACCTAGTCCGTTTCCTGTCGACGCTGTTAAGTGAGTTACGGTACCGAGAGCATTGTCAGAACCTGTTATTAGCAGGTAACCAACTCCGGGTGCAGTCGCTGGGATACTGACGCCAGCCATTTCTACCCTAACAGGTTCAGAATCGGATACATCAGTTATAGTTCCTTCAACGGTATCTTTTATACCAGCGCGCCACGTATCATTTGCGCTACCTCGCCCGAACACCAGAGATACATCATTTATACTAGAACCACTGGCAATTGCAATACCGCCATTTGTGTTATTTGAACCGCCTCCGCCAGCGCTAGCTAGCTCGATTAGGGCATCCTTAACTTGCAGGTTTACAGTATCTATCGTTGTCAACGTACCGTTAACGTCTAGATTTCCGCCGATGTAAACATCACTATCTATAATAGCGTCCTCAAAAAAGCGGACTGTTCCGTTGTCTAAAACGCTGAACGAAACAACATCATCAGCACTAAGAACACTAGATCCAAAACTACTCCCACCGCCAGGGGAGAGGCCGTCAGCTAGCTTAAGGTTTCCGCTAATCGTGAGCTGAATCCTGTCTGAGACGTTGGGGTTGTTTTCTATAGTTGCTCTTAGCTTAGGGGGTCCAAATCCGCTGTCAGAAGTTCCTCTTGTCCAGAATTCAATCGCTGTGTTAAAATCTGGTACAGTACTCCAGGTTGATTTTGCTCGTGCACCTATGTAAGCTGCATCGGAACGACCTGAGCCTCCATTATTGGAGCCAAACTTGATTACTCCGAGTGGGTCCTCGCTTGAAATACCAGCGTTGATATTCGAAAGATTTAAAACGCCCTGCTTTCGATCACCATCAATGAAGAGCTCTGCGGCGCCATACCCTACTCCTGAACCGGTTATATACACTTCTCCCAATAAGGGCCCTGGCTTTCCTCCCACCCCTTGACCATATATAGTACCTGGAGTTCCACTATATTCTGAGAACCTCAAGACCGTGTCCCATTGAGAGTTCTTGATTTCGTTACCAGCTACTTGCAGCATACCGTATATTCCGGTATTTCCCGCTCCAGTGTGAACAAGAAAAACCGTACCATCAGACCCTGTAAGGGCGTCGTTTCCTATTTTAAGTCCTCTGGTAATGGTGACATCAGGATCTACGGCTCCGAAGCTCAGAGCATTACCAGCGGACCCGAGAATGTCATTTCCACCAACGGTTAGGTCACCACCAATTGTGAAGTCCCCCGCCAGTGAGAAAGCAGACTCTGGAGACAGCTCAAAGTTACCAGAAATAAAGACATCACCATCGAAAAGAGCGAGACCACGATCATCCGTTCCCTTAACTCCTCGTGAACCAGACACGTGGAAAAAGACGTCTGTGTTCGTTGACCCGTCGTCGGGATACGCGAACGCTCCGGCTACGCCGTCGACGATCTTAAAAGATATGTTTCCAGCACCGTTGCTGCTTCCGTTATTACTGGTTGTGGGATCTGCGAGAAATAACGCTTTACCTGTAGTTGGATCCGTAGTGTATCCCTGTATGATCTTATTAGGTACCTTAAAGTCACCGACAACAGTATCTGACACTTCAATGACACTTCTTTCAGCCCAAAGAGTACCACTGACAACAACATCTCCACCGAAAAGAACAGAAGAACCATCAGCTCTTGTAAGTCCTGGATTGGCAGCTCCGCTTACAAACATCCAAACGTCATCACCAACATTAGATAGTATGGCGGAATCAGTGACGTTACCTCTCCAGTCAGATGCTATGGAGGAGCTGTATATTAGCAAGCCGAGGTGGGGTTTTGTGCTAGCAATAGAGCCTGTGCCCACAATAGCTTTTATTCTAATTCTGTCTGCTCTAAAGTCTTTTGCCATATCTTAAAAGCTCCAATTGTCTTATATCTTCACGCATTCTCAGTAACTGTTGTCGTGCTTAGCGTCTTGTTTTTGACCCCAATAGCTTTCCACATAAAAGACATGGTTTCTATGCCACCGTCATCTACAAGATTTTCCCCAACACTTCTTCTTACATTGAATTTCCACTTGTCGTCAGAAGTATCAAATTCAAGTCTCGTGAATAAATGAATGTTGATGTTTGCATTATCATCTTCGTAGTCTGCGCCCACTGCAGGCCTGTACGGAATTACAGTTATAACCGGAAAATAGTCTGACGGGAAATCTAACTCTACAGGATCCAGTAAGTCTTCCTGTCCTGCTGGTATGACACCGACTCCAGAAGCTATGTAGATGCTATCTCCTATCATACTTGCACCACCTGCACATGGACTTGTCCCGTGAATGGTGCACTAGCCTCTATAGTTACTGTAACTTCACGCCCTCCGCTGGAAGGTACACCCGATAAAACTATACCCGTTATGAAGAGATTTACGTTGTTTATATCGCCGTATGGTGTTAAAGTGACTGTTGGTATTTCGTTCTTATAGTATCCCTTGAAAGTTGCTGTCTTGGAATCTTCGTTATTAAAGTCGACCAATATACCATCTAGCACGACATGCCCATCCGCTTGAAGACCAGGCTTGGGCTCTTTGCGAAACCTCGGGTACGTCTTACGCCATCGGTTTCTGTCTATAGACTTTGTTCTAACAGCCATAATTTACACCTCTTGCTTAAATATGTAGCAAGAAGCGTTTAAAGAATTTCTGAGGCAATTGAAGCTATATTGGAGCGCTGTCCCTTGGCGAGCTGAACATGCGCGTGTTCTTTTCTGTCCTTGAATTTATCGATAACGATTGACAATCCGTTGCTTAGCCTGTCGATGTACGGAGTGTCAATTTGATCTGTATCTCCAAGAAGAACGATTTTAGAATTCTTGCCAACACGGGTGATGATAGTCTTTAGCTCATGGATTGTGGCGTTTTGAGCCTCGTCGACTATTACATAGGCATCATTGAAAGTCCGACCGCGAATAAATGATAGAGGAGCAACTTCAAGCTCTCCCTTGTCCATCATGATATTGAAATACGTAAAGTCCTTATCACCCATCATGGTTCTAAAGTTATCCATAATAGGAGCTAACCACGGTGCCATTTTTTCGTCGACGTCACCGGGTAAATAACCTAAATCGCGACCAACAGGTTGAATGGACCTACTGATTACGATTCTGTTGTACCTTCCCTCTTGTAATCCGTCAAGGCCAGCCATCAGCGCAACGTAAGTCTTTCCTGAACCAGCTAAGCCTGTCAGTGTTACCAGCTCTATGTCACTATCTAACAATGCTTCTACGGCAAATCTCTGCTCTTTATTTTTTGATTGAAAATCAGACATTGCTTTTCCTGGCTCATGTCTAAGTTTAACAATCTGGTTTCCATCAAACATGCCTAAGCCAGATCCACCACTCTCAGCAGACTTAAGCACAACAAACTCATTAGGCATTAAGATGAGCGCCGGGTCGGTGAGTTTTACTTCTCCTTCAAGGAAAAACAGGTCAAGCTGTGACTTGGTAACCTCTATTTCTCTCCTCCCCGTAAAGGCAGCGCTGTCCTGCTCGATATGGTCCTTATAGTAGTCCTCTGAAGCTATCCCCAGTGCATCGCACTTAACTCGGAGGTTAATGTCTTTGGTAATTACGACAAGGGGCCTCTGATCGTCATTCTGAGCCTCGTTGAGACAAGTTGCTAGTATCTTGTTGTCGGGGCGGTCGGCCTTTAATCCGTTAGGTAGAGAATCAACTCTATCCTCAATCTTAATCATAACAGTTTGCGAGACCGCGAATTCTTCTGGAACTTCTACTCCCACATCTAGTCTACCAAAATCTCGCATTTCATCTAGAAACCTGTTAACGTATCTGGCTGACTCTCCAATAACTCCCGGCTTTTCCTTGAATTTATCAATCTCATCCATCACTTGGAGCGGCAAGATGACATCATTTCCGGGAAAAGAATGTATTGCTGTTTTGTCATATAACAGAACGCTAGTATCTAATACGAACCTTTTTCTGACGTTACTCAAAATAAACTCCTTGAAAAATCCGGTAGTTCCAACTTAAAATAATCAATAAACCTCATGGAGGACTTCGTTAGTGGGTAAGAAAACAAATAAGAAAGAACCATCATTAATAAATTTAAGAGACAATGCTCAACCAATAAAAGGAGAGACATGTTTTTCTGCATGCAAAAACTTTGATGTAAGTTGTGTTGTTTCTGAATGCCGTTATTTCCAAGATATGGCTGGAAATTTTCAAAATTGTATCATCAACGCTTCTGAGCAAGGACCGCTTACTCTTCAAGAGGTTGGTGACATTTTTGATGTGACCAGGATGAGGATATGTCAAATAGAGAAAATAGCTAAACAAATCTTAAAAACCTCAATAGAGACAGTTGACAATCCTTGCTAGTATTAACTATCTTCGAACACAAAAAAAGAGAGGCGATGCCTCTCTTTTATGTTGCCAAAATGACTTTAAAAACTTAATCTTTCTGGGCTTCGAGAGTTAGCTTAACAAGATCTCCAGCTGCTGACTTAAGAGCCCGAAGACCCTTTCTAGCTCGCACACCGGCTGACTTATTGCCATGAGCGTTTTTATGCACGTCAAGCTCAAGCTCTTCGACTAGAGTCTTAAGAGACTCCCAACTCTCTAAAATGCTAGTAGATTCACTCATCTTCCATTCCTCCTGGGTATATCAATTTTGTTTGTGAATTTTCACTATCAGAGCTTTCAGATTCTTCGGAAGGCTCTACTAGATTTCTAATGCCAATCATCAGAGATCTATCTTCTAGCTCTAATGCTAGTAAACCAATAATCTTCTTCATTTGTGTTTGTGTCACACCAAACCTTAAAATCTCAGTAACAATTTCTCTAGATTTCTTAGTGTCGTTTAACCAATTGACATCTTCATTATGAAGCTTGTCATTATTCATATTCTTGTTAGCGTTCATTTGCTATTACCAAAAAATTCTTCCCTAGAAAATGGCTCAACCTCAAACCGGTTATCACCTTTATACTTTAGGATTTTACCTGACCTTCTTGTATCGTTTAATTCGCTACCTAAAATTAACCATTCTCCGACCTTATTTTCTTCGATCATAAACCTAACGTATTCGTAGTCTGGCAACTCTAGATTGTAAGATGATAATACATTTCGGACGCTCTCAGGTAAAAAAACTGCCACGTCTTCGAGAGACATTTCAGAAGCAGAACCTTCGGCACTGGTAATAATCTTGGACGTACATGCCTCTATAACTTCGTGCATGATACCACAATTATTACAACTAGCTTTTTTTGGGATCATCACCCCATCTTCTCCCACAACAGAAAATACAACAAATGAGTGAGCCGGCGGATCACTGAGTCTTTTCATCGTTGGAAGTATGCATCTGCATTTTATAAGATGCTTGATCCCTTGCTTTTGCACTAGAAGCCTCTATTACTCATCGTTCTGAATATAGAGTCTGCAAGGACGGGCTGAAGGACTGCTGAGATTCTTTCGGCCTGTTCTCTAGTTATTTGCTCTTGAGCAACCATCTCTGCAACTGCTCTGGAAACAGAGTCTTCACAGAGAGCTTTACAGTCTAAGAATGCTTCTTTGACTTTTGACTTTTCAATAACAGGCACTGATGGTGCTGAATTTTTTCTTGGCATGAATATTCTCCTAAAAAAATCGATGCATTTATCTTTTCTACTTAGCGTACGCATCTGCTAACCATGATGAGGCCCAAGAATCAGGCTTTACAATACACTGGTAACCTAGTGATTTTACCCATGCCGTCGCAGAAGTAAAAACTACATTAGATTTAAAGGCTTCATTAGGGTTGATATCTAAGTGAACATTAACATCACTTTGGGTATCACCTATAAGTCCCGCCAAAGAGATCGAGTATTCCGTCTCTTTCAAGAGTCTGATCTTCAAATTGTGGAACAGCTTTCTATCTTTCTTGATTCTAGCAAAAAAGTAGGTCCCGCCTTTTCCCTTTTCGTATAGCGCTACCACAACAGCAAAAATACATCGATTTCCTATGAAGTGTGAATCACATCCAACATGTAGTTCTTTTTTTCCTCTTGATAGCTCAACAGCACTTAGAACTTCGTTAAATTCAACCACGTCAGAACTTGCATTACACCAAGTAAGCTGTGTTAAATCAACATGCTTCATCATCTATCCTTAAGATGGCCTTAATACTACTTAAGGATCTACGATCAGATTTTGCCATGTTGACTGCTTTAGCAGCATCATTAGCTGGTAGATATTTTACGAAATATTCGTCATTCATTTCTACTACATTCTGCTTAGCACATCTTGAAAAGTACGAGAACACTGCTCCTGCTCGATCCTCTAGCAGGCCTTTGCTCGTGTTAGAAAGTCTCGTGTAGATGACAGTATTTCTAGCAGACATTCTGCTTATTCTTTCTGAGAGTATACTTTTCACATCATCAACTTCTTCGTTTTCGTACTGGTCCTGTAGACTCATTTTTGCTTTGTGGATTCGTAAACTGCCAACATCATCTAGTAAAAGTCTAAGCGTATCTTTGCTACTGTCATAATACACATCTATTCCCTTGTGCTCTTTCAAGTCGATGTTACTAAGTCTTAGTCCATTTGCTTTATCAACTGGAACTATACCCAAAGCTGTGCATATATCTTTTGCTTCATTTATCGTTTCTATTGAATCTGGTAACACAAAAGGTATGATATGAGTCTTACCAGAGCTCCAGTTTACGTAGAGTGTATTTGAAACATCATCTGAAAACGCGCTGGACACTATGATAATGTTGTCTTTGGTGTCGTATGCATATTCTAGGATATGATGTATTTCACTGACATCTATAATAGCCCCGTTTACAACAAGTACTTTACAGTCCTTTATTTCTCTGGAACCAACATAACCATGAAAAAACTCATTTAGAGATACTAGGGTTTTAAATCCCAAGTGGGTTTCTACAAAAGGAGATGCATCATCGTGGTGCTTAAGAGTTAAACTTCCTGATGAGCCTGATTGTAGAATTGCGTCATAGAGCGTAGATGAATTGGCTGTTATGAACTCATCATTAACTCTATTCATACCATTAAACAACTCTAAAGAGCTAATTCTCTTTGGGACGCCAAACCCCTTATTACAACTAAAAAATTCTTCGAAGTATAAAGGTATTGCCCATGGGCATGTCTTGTTAAGGTTGTGCAAAGATGAGACAATCATCTTCTTTTGAGGAGAGTCGTTATCTTTATACTGCTCTAAAAACAAACGAAATGAATCAAGCCACCCTAATGAATATAGGCCGCCTTCCGCAACAAGCGAATAACTCTTGCTATCTATAGATTCAACAAATGACTTGATATGATCTAGTAGATCAGAATTAATTCGATCAAGTGAGGTACCAGCAATAACTTTGTTTTTCATAACGTACCCCTACATGTTCAGTGATACTTCTTATTGCTGTTCTTTTGGTTGATATCCGTCGTTACATTGTTAAATAGTTTTGATAGTGCGCTACCAAGCTCTTCTGCTTGTTCATTCAATACCTTTGTTGCGTTTTGTAGCTTTTCTTTTTCTTCTTTCTTTTCTTGAAAGCTGATTGCAAATCTACAAAATGCTATGAACAAGCTTAACGCTGCAATTGAAAGGCCCCACGTTAGACTGTGGTACGTTGTAACAGCCGCAAAAGCCAATAGTGTTTCAGCATAACCGATCTTCATCTCATTACTCCCTTATGTCTAATGGATAATGATAATTGTAATCGAGACAGCAGTTAATTTTCAAGACTAGTATTAACTGTCTCTCCAGAGATTATTACTGGCGTAAGTTAGAACTTCTTCTGCAGAGTCAGCAGTGTATCCATATTCATCAATTAGCGTCTGAACCATCTCTGAATATTTCTGTTGCTGTTCTTCATCTCTTGCTCTAGACTTAGTAACAATCCTGGCCAAGTCTTTTACTGACGTGATTAGATAGGTCTCGATAGCTTCCTTAAGAGGCTCATAGGAAGTATAGTCTACCTTCTCCCCTCTTCTCATCTTAGAGAACATGTAAGCAGTCACGTCAGCTCTAAAGCCATCCTTACCCGAACCACTGACTCCGATTGTTGACTCAATAGACCTCATAAAGTTCTCATCAGGCTGCATCTCTTCTTTTGTGATACGATCCTTAAGCCTGCTCTTCGTTGTGTAAGCCTCTGCATGATCCATATAGTTTTCAAAGATAGACTGCGCTTGCGGCTCATATGCTGTGATGAACGCCTTAGCAATTTCTTTTTCAAGCATCTTGAGGTATTCACCTCTTACTACGTTCCTTATCAACTCAAGACAACGACTCTGGAACTCTCTATCTATAATCTGATCCTTGACCTGCTTGACGAGAGAATCTAATATTGAGATTGGAGTGATGAAGTCTTTATCAGAATCGCTCAATGCATTATCGACGGCTTTCATAATAAATCTTGTAGAAATACCATTCATACCCTCATTCGGTGCTTCATCACGAAGGTCTTTAATATCGATCTTCTTAACTCTACCCTTTTCAACAACTTCTTCGCCGTTGTAAAGCTTAAGCTTCGTAAGAAGATCGCACTTTTGACTTTCCTTAAGCCGGCTAAGCACGGAAAACATCGAAGCAATTCTAATCGTATGAGGAGCAATGTGGGCTTTAAAGTTAGAGCGAGAAAGAATCTTTTCATAAATCTTAATTTCTTGCTCTAGCTCCAAAACGTATGGCACATCAATCTTAACAATACGGTCTAAGATAGCCTCGTTAGTGTGCTCGCTCTGGAATCGATTCCATTCAGCTTCATTACAATGCGCGAGAATGACTCCATCGAAGTAAATCATGTCGTGCTTTCCAGGGGCAGGAACTCTCTTCTCCTGGGTCGCTGTAATGATTGTGTGGAGAAACTCAATTTCATTCTTAAAGACCTCCACAAGCTCAACAATACCTCTATTACCTACGTTGAAGGCGCCATTTAGAGATAACGCTCGTGGGTCGTCTTCTGAATACCTATCAAGTTTCGAAATATCTTCTGAACCGATCAACACTGATACATCTTGTGAGTTTGCGTCCATTGGCGGAACAGATGCAACACCTCGACGAGCCCGTTGGGAGAATGTAGTTTCTTTTACTTTAAACTTTTCGTATTGACCATCGTATTCTTCAAATAGTAGATGTCTAGCGACTGGGGAAAGGTCACCCTCGATACTGACACCCAGCATTTCATTAAATCGGTCTCTTAGGGAACGAGGTAACAACTGAAGTGGCTCTCCTCGCTGAGGGTCTCCTACAAGGTGATAGTATGGTTGCCCATCCAAAGACTTCTTAATGTGCTCTGTTAGCGCAGACTTACCAGCTCCTACAGGACCCATCAACAATAGAACTTGTCGACTTTCTTCACCCTTAAGAGCAGCAGAGCGCATAAACCTCATAAGCTTCGCGATAACTGATTCCATTCCAAAAAATTCTGATTGAAAGTATTCGTAGGTTTTTACGTTATCACCATCAAACAATTTGTGCTTTCGAGGATCAGAGTCTTCCATCACCCCTGTCCCGTGAGAAACTACAGCGTCATACAGACGCTTATGCGCGTGGTCAGTAATACTTGGATCTTCCTCTACTAAAGAAAGATATTCAAGAAAAGTACCGGCGAACTTCTCGCGCTTCTTCTCTTCTCTTTGGCTCTTAATGATTTCTAGAAAGTTTTTATCAGACATGTTTTCCCCGGGTTAGATCTCAAAAGGTTCGTCTTCAATGATGGTATCAAGCTTTACTACATCGCCCCATAGCTTGCTAATATGGTGCACAACTGCATCTGCGTAGTCTAGCTCTAGGTCCCTTCCATCATGTTCATGAATTAAGCAAAGCACATTAGATTCGTCCACATTGTCAATCTCTATTATTGGTATACTATTACCTCCGACCTGTTTGATTAGGTCTTCCTTGATATTTTTCCACCCCTCATCATCAGAGACATCGTCAACAACGTATTCATCTTTTTTTAGCGAAAAGCTAAACAGCTCTAACTCTTCGCAGTCTTCTTGTGTTAAATACTGCCTTATGAAGCTTTCATCATTTAAAGATTCTCTGGCAATAAAGCATTCCTCTAACCCATGTCTTTCTTCTATCTTTCTAAATAAATGAAACCCTAGATGATATGGGTTAATGGATGCTGGATGAGGTCTTACAACCTCATTGTGAGTTTTAAGAAAAGGTATATGCATCGACGAAGGAAGCTCGAGCTCATGCATAAGACGATAGTGCCAATAACTCGCCCATCCTTCGTTCATAATCTTAGTTCTTATCTGTGGCATGAAGTAGTGAGCTTCTTCTTCTACAATCAACAGTAGGTCTCTTTGCCACTCTTCCAAGATCGGGCTTTGGTCTGCCAAGAATGCTAGAATATTTATTTCATTAGAGACTGGAACTTTTTCCGGATCAGGAACATGGAAAGAGTTATCGTATAAACCACCCTTGATGTCACTGACTAACTGTCGCTTTTGGTCCTTCTGTGAAACATACGGTACATACCTGTGAGGAACATTCATTGATAAAGCGTGCGCTGAATCTAGAATATCTTCTACTGCATCGATCCCTATGCTTGGATCTTCGATCAGTTTATCGATAAACCTCTTAGCATTTCTCATCCTTAATATAATGTTTTCTGGGTGTGTATGCTTAAAGGTAATGTTATTCTTAAAGAAGTCGGAGTGTCCAATACAGTGAGCCATGATTAGAACCTGTAGGTACATCGGATTTTCTTCCATGAGATAAGCTAGCGATGGATTACTATTGATGATCATCTCATAAGGTAACCCCTGCATTCCCATTCCATACATCGTATGGTTTCTTTCAAAAGACTTACCGAAGCTCCAGTGACTGTAATGCGACGGCATGCCGTGATAAGCCATAGCTCCAATCATTTCGTAGTAATCACAAGTCTCGTAAGCAAGCGGAAACCAATCTAGTCCGTGCTCTTTTGCCATCTTACAAAGCTTTTCATCCCACTCTGCTAGTTCATCAAAGAAGTTCACAACTCACCCCCAAAGAAACTATTGAATGCCTCCCATATATCTTCCTTACAAGTAATAGAGGAAGACTTAAACTTGTCATACACTAAACCTTCAAAGAGTACTCCTAAGCTTTTATCTCTTAAAAACTGTATCCTGTCTGCGCTTGGCTCAATTTCACAATAGCCATAGAATTGAACCTTCGGGATCATCTCATCAATTTGGCTTAGCAAAGCCTCATTATCACTTGGCCAGTTATCGCCGTCAGACGCGTGAAAAGTATATATATTCCATGATGATGGATGGTATCGGGAGTCAATGATCTCGTTCACCATCTTGACACCAGTTGATGTGATCGTACCTCCAGATGAGCCACGTTCAAAGAAGCTTTTTTCATCCACTTCATAAGCTTGAGATTCATATGCGACAAAATTTATTTCAACGGTGTCGTATCTTGAACGGATGAAATGATAAAGTAGGAAGAAAAAGCTTCTCGACAGGAACTTCTTTTCAGTAGTCATAGACCCAGATATATCCATCAAAAAGAAGATAGCAGCATTCGAAGTACGCTTTTCGGTAACTTTAAAGTGCTTGTAACGTAAATCCTTTTCCAAGAAACTAAAGTTCTCATCAGAGTCGGAGTCTCTTTTGCCCGCGAACTCATCTTTCTTCATTCTCTTAATACGTTGAATTGCAGACTTCTTTTTATCTAGTCTTGGTCTGATGCCTTTTGTCCTGTAACCTTTCCTTCTGATTTTCTTGGTTATTACTTGAGCATTCTTCTTGTCTTCAAAGTTTGGAAGCTTTAAGTCTTTAAAGAGATATTCTGCGACTTGATCAAGAGTTAACTCTACTTCGTAGAACTCTTCGCCTTTTTCGTTACCAGGTTTATCAGGGTTTCCTTGACCTTTTTGCTTCTTCTTTTTTCCGATTGTTTGACCGCGACTAATATCGTTGCCTTCACCAGAACCAGCTCTTCTGGATCCGTTGTCTCCATAGACAAAGCGATGTTCTTTGATTCCCCTAACTGGAATCTTAAACTTCTTTTTTCCACTTTCTCCGATGATAGATTCTTCTGCTACGATATTGTGAATGCCGTCTTTTATCGCTTTTTCGATCTTTTTTCTATGACGTGCTCTGTCGCTAGCTGATCGGTCTGCGATAGTTTTATGCTTCTTGAATATCGACATTCTTTTGTATCCTTGGATCCTAAACCATTCTACATATTACTAACTATGGATTATATTTCCTAGAGTGCTCTGAATAAAAATATTCAACGCCAGGTCTCAGGTAGCTTAAGCAGTTTTGTACAAACTCATCCTTTGTAACCCACCGCCAGCCTGCATGCTCAACTAAACCTGATGATGGGTTTTTTGTGATGGTCGGAGTTTGATTTGTGCTAGCACAAAATGAAGTTAGCTCACCGTTGGTGAAAGGGCTGTAGAGAATATCACCACTCCTAACCATCACTGAACACTCCTCGAAGCACTCTCTGGTGGCTGTAGTAATATCATCCTCCCCCTTTTCCTTGTGACCTTTCGGTATATCGAATATGCCATCTTTCCGAATTAATGCTAACATCAGCGGCGAGGGGCTGCTAATAGTGTCTTCTCGAAATAGCACGAATCCCGATCCAGCCATTATTCATTCTCCCCTGCCGTAATCATCGCTAATTCGGACAACATCATCTAAGTGGTTCGTACTTACTTCGATCACTTTCACATATCGATCTTCTGGTGCACAGAATCTGTGAACTTGTCCAGGTTCTACATGTAACGTTTCACCTTGCATCAGTCTTGTTTCATTATCATCTTTGTCATAATTCAACAACACACCTTCCATGACATACACTGTCTCTGTCTTTTTTTCGTGGTATTGCTTCGAAAGCCGTTGGCCGGCTTCGATAACAATAAGCTTGGCTACATAATCTTCTGTCTGGGCCCAAATTAACTCAAATCCCCAGGGCTTATCAATCTTTTTTCTCATCATTTTCCTCGTTAGCTGCGTTTTCAATTAACCAAGAAGAGCTCTGGATTTTCTCTCCACCAATGTTAAACAACACTTCACATCCGACTTGTTGACAAATGTCCCATTCAGGAATGTCCTCAGGTGCCGCTCTATCTCCACCCTTGGTAAAAAATGTCGGTTTAAGTTTTTCAATGGCACCAATTACTGTTTGGCCACCATCATCCCAAATGATAGCAGCATCAACACCACGAATACCAGCAATAATTTCAGCACGTTCTGCCTCATTCATGAACGGCTTTCCTTTTTTTCTGTTTAGGAAACCGTCACCGTTGACAATGACGACGACATGTCCGCCATCAAGATCTGCCATGTCAGCGGTCTCTAAAATACATCTAAGATGTCCGATATGTAAAGGATCAAACCCACCAGATGTCATGTATATAGGGTTTTCTGTTTGTACCCATGACTCTTTCAAGAAATCTTCTATGTTGTTGTAGACTTTCATAATTTTAAACACTCCCTAAACTTAGCTGGAAAAAGAGATGAATTAGATTTGTAGAACCTCTCGAAATCTGAATCCAGAATATACGTCACTGCTCTATCCTCGTTAGACCTGACTGACCTTCCAACAGACTGTACGATGGTCTTAGCAGTCTGAAGCGGATACCACCACTGCCACTTATTCATCTTCTTTTTAATTAGTTTGTCACCGAGGTAAGGGTACGGTACTTTACAGATAACTTGAAATCTACTTAACTCTCCCTTTAGATCAACACCCTCTGTCATTGAAGGAGAAATTAGAACAGTCGGTTTTTTAGACTTCTTGTGCTTTTCCAAGACTTCGTCCCGGTTATCAGATCCATGGATCAAGATTCTCGTGCTTCTGATATTCTTCTTAATATAGCTAGCGACCTTATACGAATGACAATGTATGATGCCTTTTTCATTCTTGTGTTCATCAATGATCTGCTTAATAGCTTGTACCATCTTAGGCAAAGTACCGTCAATAGCAGAGTACGTCATCTTTCCGATACCGGCGTAGATGATCGGCATATTCTCAACAGGAAACGGCGACTCGAGAGATATAAAAGCCATATCCTGAGAAGGGATACCGACCGACAAAGCAAACGCATCTCTATCAAGAATTGTCGCAGACATTAATACGACGTAACGACCATGATCATATAGCATTTCATTTGCATACGGTGCTACATCAATTGGTTTAAATTGTAGTTTTCTACTTGACATATTGTCTTTTGGTATGTCATTCATAACCCAATTATTTCCGTCATACAAATCTAAGAACCTTCTTAGCTTACACACATGCTTATCAAGCATCTCAAACTTTTTTGCAATTGATGCAAATTCGCCTGATCGAATTTTCTCCTTCAACCCAATGTATTTTTCCATCATCTTCTCAAGATGAGTAAGTTTTGAAACTGTTGTCTTCAAATATACATCACTGATCCATTTAATGTACTGTAGTTGCGTCATCCCATTCGGGATAGACATATTCAAGAATGACATGCAAAACTTATCAGAGATGGTGATCTCAATAAATTTGCTCAACTCTGAATCGATATTGTGGGCCTCATCAATTACCAGAACATCTCTTGGCGTAATTTTGCCAGAGTATTGTGTCTCTGCTAGAAAGTAAGGGAAGTTAGTAACTCCCTCTGTTCCATTGACAAAAGATTCTTTGGCTTTCTTATATACACAATTAAACGCGCATGACTTAAAGAACCTGCTCGATTTGTCTGCTGTCTTTAGAGCTCTTAAGCTTTCTCCACAAGAAGTTCCCTTATTGAAGTTGCAACAGTAGTTAGACGAAGATTTAATCGACTTCATGGGTCCGCTAAATCCACCAAAGTCTTTGACATACTGTTCTTGTAGAATTTTTTGAGTGGTTAAAAAGTATGCACCGGGCGCATGCTTTTCTGAACTTCCATCGCTAAGAAGTCTTGCCACTGTTAATCCAATAGCTGATTTCCCGACACCGGTACCAGCCTCGATAACCACAAACTTCTTGCCTTGTGACTTTATAGCGTCGATTGAAAATTCTATAGCTTGAAGCTGCTGATCTCTAATTGACTTATACGGAAATTTAGAAATAATTTCTTGATTCATGCACTACTCCTGATGCTATATTGTAATAGCAGGGCAAAGCATGTTCAGAAAGTCAGGATTAGAGAATCGATAAGTTCGATGGTTTCCGAGGTGCTTTCAACTTTAAAGGACCGATTGTCAGAAATTAGCTTCTCATAGATGTGCCAATCGTTCCCCCCTGGATCACAGCGGTCGCCGGCGAACCATATATCATGATCAGGGTAGTGCTTTAGAGCGTATGTTTTATCCCATCCAGTCGGGTATATATCAAAACTAGTTGTACCCCCAAGAGCAACAGTCACGTCGATACCATCTTCTTTAAGTAGGGAAGACAATTGTGAACAATACTTCTCTCTTATTCCTTCTTGCTGATCCAAAGAGGTCCACGCGCTTCTTTGTTCTTGGCCGGCTAATCTCCCTATTGGACACCAGTTTAATAACGAGCCCCTGTATTGAAAGAATGTACCGGTAAAAGGAAGGTTCGGATAGTCGGTAGTGATAGCAGTCTGCCAGCTCATACATCTAGAAATAATCTTATTGTATACAGCCTGACCAATTTCCTTAAGCATATCAGCTTCAGAGACAAGTACGTAATTGTTGGAGCTGTTTGACGAATAGAATTTTGTACCGTTGCAAGGTAGAACATCTAGCCTATTGACTGGAACCCCACCGATATCAAACGCTCTTCCCATCTGCTGCATTACGTAATCCATGTCTGATCCGGTCACGATACCAACTCTAGAGTGCTTGGTGAGACGTATTAAAGCAGCTATCATATCATCTTCTATTGGCTCTCTAGCTGGTGTCAGAGTACCGTCCATGTCAAACAAGACAATTTTTTGTTTCGCAGTCATCGTTTATTATGCTTCCTTCTATACTTATTATTAATAAAGATCCCATTGCGGAGCATTTGACAAATGAGAAAGTTAATCATTCAGCTGCTACTCTCGATTACGGCTTTATTCTTTCTGCTGTCTGGTTGTCTCAACATTAAAGTTCCGAATAAAATTATAAGAACAACAGACAATACTGTAATCAAAAAAGAGAACTCATACTTCCCCATAGAGTCATTTGTCATGACAACACAAGAGTTTGTTTTTTCAATCTCATGCGAAAATGATAAAAGCGAAGGGTGTGTAGAAGGAATCTTGGGAAGTCAAACCAGCATGGGTTCAGGGTTTATTTTAGAGACCTCAAGTAAAGATGAATATATCGTTACAGCAGGTCATATATGCATGCCTCCAAAGATGCCAATGGTACCCGGGCCATTAGCGTCAAATCTCAGGGTGGCTTACAGGATAAGCTTGACTACAGGATTTGGCAGAGAAGGACGAGGAGAGATTGTTGCGATCGATACAAACAATGACATATGTCTCCTCAAAGCGAACAAGGACTTAGGACCCGGTTTAGAGATAGCACAAAAGGACATGATGCTCCATTCCAAAGTATACAACATGGCCAACCCAGCTGGGCTATCTTCTCCGTTAGCAGTTCCTGTTTTCGATGGTTACTATATCGGTGATATATCGATGATAAGTCTATTCACAGTGCCGGCGGTAGGTGGCTCAAGTGGTTCTCCGATAATGAACCACAAAAATGAAGTTGTCTCCATTGTGTCAGCGGCAGCTGTTAGGTTTGATGAATACGCTATTGGACCAAAGACTAGATCAATAAGAGAATTTCTATTAGCTCATCTCCCTGATGATTCTTAACATAACGTTTTCTATTAACGAATCAAGTTTGGTAACAAGCTGATCGTGTAGGTTTAGAGCAAACGTTCTTGCCTCTTGGTCGGTCTTAAATGTCTTAAGGCCTGAGTCATAACTCAACTCTTTACACGAAACGTTTGCGTGCACATCTCCCCAAGCCCCGGGATAAATCTCAACACTGATTCTTGGATCGTTAAAGTGAGTTATAGGGTTTGGGTCAAGAGTCTTATAGTTGCTTCCTATCCCATTTTCATTTACTTTGGCCATGACTTTAATTATTACGCTACTTTAAACATAATCATGGTAGCGAAGAGTCAAGTCTTCATAAGGAAGATCACTATCCCGCGCAAACTGTACGGTCATTACCTTACTTACCTTGTTCAGCTTAAGAAAGTCAATAATTACTTCTTCCTTAAAGCTTCCTGTATCACATGTGTTCTCGTAATAACTCTTAATAGCAGTTTTTGCGCAGTCTAAATTAGCAAATGCCCCAATAATTCTTGAGCCATCCCATCCCTTCACGGTAACAACAACACTATCATAGTGGGTATCAGGTATATGTGTCATCAGGCCTCATATACAAACACATCATATGAATCTAAAAACGTGATCAGAGTCATGTTTAGTAACTCTTTTTCTGCAATAAGTCGAGGGTCGCTTTCTTTAGAGTGCTCTAGTTGAGTATCAACAACCTTGATTCTATCAAGCAATCTACGAAGCTGCGAATGAAAAACAGCATGCTCGGCGAACATGAGAAGATTATAATCTGCTTCCTCAAATGGGGTCAAGGTAACCTCCTTTGCTCCCAAAATGCTCGCGATGTCTCTCATATCAACTCACTCCTCATTTAGATATAATTCTAACGAGTAGTAAGATATTGTTCACCCATTACGCTGCTGAAGAAGATAGACATAGTTCTCGTGAGTATCAGCCAGTCCTCCGAGCATATTGTCCATACCATAGCTAAGTACTCCCATATCTTCTAGAACTTGTGCGGTTCCTTCAGTTATCTGGACTAAAGCCTTAGTATATTCAAGAGCGAGAGCAGCAAGCCTCTCAGCTGGTAGACCTACAGGAGATTCCCACTCACCAAGAATAAGCATAGCGTCTCCCATAATCTTCATAGGGCAAGCAATAGACTCATCCTGAAGTACTCCGAGACCCTTCTCTACCACTCCGTCGACGGAGCCTTGTACCTCTTCATAGATCTTACCATAAAGCTCTACATGGTCACCAGCAAAGGACGGACCACTAACTACATTGTGCGCGCCGTGCATCCAAAGATGGTAAGCTCTAAGGAACCCAACATACGCACCAAGTACTTCGGATGGTGCCGGCATCATAAGATCATCAAGCTCTACGTGAGCATCAACTTCAACATTGTCTAGTTCAGCGCCACACGAACCGCAGCATTCTTTCAGTCTCATGATTCATCTCCTTGTTCCATACGTCTAATTTTGTAATCAAGATAGTGGTATACTTTACCGATGTTATCTGCAGCGACAGCGATCTTTGATTGTACCCATTCTGGTAGATCATCATCGTCAAGCAGTTTATCATGCAGTGATTGAGAATAACGAGCGATCTTGTCAAGTTGAGATTTTGACATGCGACCCTCACCTTCACCGTAACCGAGTTGTCGAGGCTGTTCAGGTCCAACCACAAGATCATCTAGTGTAAGCTGCTCTGAGATAATTCTTCTAAGTTGTTGTTTTGTGATCTTCATGATTTCTCCCTATCGCATGCCAGACTTTGCGTCTTCAAAAGCTGCGCTTATCAAATCGACCGCTTCACTATCAGAAGCCCCGACGTCCGAGTGTTTCTCCATTAGGGCATTTAGCCTTTTTCTTGCATCACTCATAAACAAGGCAACTTCGTCAAGCAATGCGTCAAACTCTGCTTCTACTGACGATCCAGCATCGTTGTAAAGACCGTACTCACTCATACCAAATTCGTCGAACGATTCTTTGATGATTCTTCTAAGTTGTCTCTTGGTGATTTTCATGATTTAATCCTGTCCTATGTATCCGCGAGTGGAGACTTTTTCGCCGACCTTCTTGAGAAGCTCTGCGGCTGTTGGGCCGGTAGCTGAAGGGCCTGAGTTAAGGGCAGCTTCGATAGCACTTTCTGGATCGTCAAAATCCTTCCCTATACGACCAGAGATCGTATTGTTAAAGTTACCCCCAACTCGAGCAGTGTATTTACCATCAGGGAGGAGGTATACAGTAATACCTTGATCGCTTTGACCACCAGCATTGTACTTGTAGCTCTGGTATTCTACGAACCACTTACCTTCTCGGCCCTTAATAGGACCCTGCATTTTGTCAGCATAGGGAGCAATCAGAGGGTGGCTTAGATCAGGAAACACTCCATCTTGACCCATTGCTTCTTGTAGAATATTTCTAATCTGTGTTCTTGTGATCTTCATGATTACCCCGCCGTGTGTCTATAATAATCTACAATAATCTGGAGTCCATCACTGGAGACTTTCGATGTGTAGACTCCAGATAGAGCTGCCATTGAGCCACCTGCTTCCCGAACCTTAGCATCCCGGGTTTTAAGAAGATTAATATCTGCTTCTGGAACAGGCTGCCCGTCTTTTCTGGCGTATACAGTCTTCTGCCTAACATCCCCGCGGTAGCGACCATAAGGGTAGCTAGTGTCATCAGAAATAACGTCATAGTCTCTATTTAACAATTCAACGGCTCGCTTATTTGCGTCTATACCACTTTCTGCCATGATAGCTTCCCTGATGATCTTTCTAAGTTGTTTGTGCACAACACTTTCCTCAAAGAGCTCTGGATGTTTCTTCTTGATCTCGGCGTCGGACATACCAGAAGCACGCATTCTGGCAATCTTGACATCTTCGAAATCGTTCTTGCCGTCCTTGTTCTGATCCTTTGCCTCTGAATAGCGCTCAATTCTAGAACCAACAGGAACGTCAGCTGCTTCTACATCGCTGAGTGAATCTATACTGTAGGGGATCTGCTTTGCGCCAGGACTTAACGGCGCGAGGTAATCTAAAATTTGAGTTAACTCTTCGTCGTCATATGCGATCTCTGACTGGGGTTGACCGTTGATGGAGTAACCAACCACAACAGGAAATTCAGTCTCTTCTGGCCGGGGCTGTTTTAGATCTCCAGGCCTTGAATGAGCCTGCATCTCTTGGATACGCCGCCGGACCTCTGCGACAATAATCTCTAGAGTCTCTGGACTCGCAACGTTCGATTCACCACCAGTGATCTTAGAATGGTCGAGGTCGTGGACGAGGTTTTCTCCGCCGGCCCAGGCATCTTCCGTAGCCTCTAAGTCTTCAAGCTTTTCAAGCTCAATCTCGAGCTGTTCAGCAATGATCTTTCGAATCTTGTCTCTTGAGTTGCGCATATAAAAAATCTCCCGTGCGTAGATACTAATAGTAAATATAATCTAAGGCTGTGTATTGCTGGTCAGCAGCGGCATTATCTGCCACCTTTTGGGAGATCGCGCTGTATAAAGTTCGCCGGGAGAGAAGAGAAAAATACCAGTAGAGAGATTTTCTGAATCGTCTATCTTTTTCTTTACCGTGTAGAGGCGCCCAGCGAGACTTCTTGCCTCATCCCAAGTAGAGCATGCTCCGACGCACGTCTCCTTATTGACACTGGCATCTTTGTACCAGACGCAATAGAAAGACGAGACCATCAATCTACTAGAATGCCTGCTAGCTTACGCCAACGTGCAAGGTCAGCTGACTCATTCAAATCATCATTACCAACGCTCTCAGGAATAAGCTGGAATCTGTGAGCAAGACGATCGCGGTTAGGAAGCTTGTCCCATCGAACAAGGTGATCGAACTCATGGTCTCCATGACCGACGACTTCACCGGCGCCCCATTCAGGGTGCGTAACACGAGTGCCGACAGGTAGTCGCTCAGCATCGCCCTTTGGCATGGGCATGGCAGCGTCCATCTCGTCTAGCTCATTGTGCTCGCCTTCTTCGTGTGCTTCTTCATTTAGCACTTCCATGATCAGATTTCTCAACTGGGTTGCATTGATTTTGTTGGACATTTTGATTTCTCCATCCTGGTTGTTTTTCTAAATATACAGCATCATCGCTCTGTTGCTTGATTGATTTTACGTACATGTGCAACCAGACAGCAACTATTATAGATATTACAGCGAACGTCTTGTTGATCTTCTTGATTCGCTCCAACACGACCCATCCGCCTCCTCCTCAACGATTACAGCTCTATTATAATAGTCAAACCCACGTTGTTACCTTTCCCACCCTCATACAATGGCACCGCCGGAGAGTGAAGTGGGTTTTCTCATTTATCGGCGCGTCGGCGCCGGACACACGCGTTTTTTTGGAAACAGTGAATAACGCGGGACGCGTTTTCGGCACACCCACTTTTTGCGTTTCATGGGTGCATCCTCGCGCCGAAGGCGTGCCTTCTTGCTCGGATCGCACTCCAAGAGAAATCACAATACATCCAGTCACCATACTTAAAGGTAGATCGGTTGTGAAAGGATACCCTATGGATATGGGTTTTGAATTAACGGTCTATGCTATTGCCATCATGATCACCGGGGGACTTGCCTTCGTAGTGCGGAGCGTCATCACAATTGACAAGGCGCTCAAAAAGCAAATGAGTGAAATACAGGCGCAGATATCCAGAATCATGATGTCAGATCCAGATAGAGACTCGGAACTCAAGGGAGAAATTGACTTGACTCACCCGCGAACAGGTGAGAAGCTCCGTGCCAAGGCACGCTTCAGAGTCATCTCCAGTCGTCCCGGGACTCGCCGACCTTAGACTCAATCATGTCTCGAGACCGCGGGTCTCAGAGGGTCACTTGTGACCTACAACCTCGGCCCATGAACCCCACTCTTTAGCGCCGTCTCCGTCGTCAATGATCATGCAGTGTTGCATGATGCGTTCGTCAACATCTTCAGCGGTACCGGTCTCAGACCAGAGAACAGTCCAGACTTGACGTCGCTGTTGCCGGACTTCAGTCCAGTAGCGATCCGTGCTCGTGACGAGCCCGTGACCCAAGTGCGGATGAACGATGATGCACCCAACAAGGTTCCGGTGCAGAGCACCGCGCGGGGAGAATACAGTTTCCTTTGCCATATCGTTAAGTATACGCTCTAGATAATCGACGTTAACACAAGGTAATCGACGAGCCGGTTGGCGGGCCAGCCAGTTTGCAACTCACCCGTGTTCCATAGGACGCTACAGACAATGATGTAATCGGGACGATGCGTGCTTTGGCGCGTCGCAAATGCGGGTTCGGTCGTGACAGCAGTGATCAGCCCCGGGCCGTAGACCGGATGGTCAACAAGTGAGCCAATGATAACATCAGAATAGCGTGAGTCGGTGTCCATAACATTTAAGTATACTAGCAGGTCACGGGCTGCCGGCAGAATGCACAAGCAACAGCACGTTCATATCAACATCCTTGAACATATCACCCGAGGCCCAGAGGACGTCTACAAACCGAGTACATGAATTAGAAAAGCGAGACTCACAAACCCGGGTAACAAGACCGAGTCCCATTGCTGTACCCAGTAGATCTCCGTCAACGCAGACAATGTCTCCCACACCGATCACGAATATGCCTTCCTGATTTGGGCGATCGATTCGATCGAGAACCGACCATCCGGCCAAAGGACTTCATAGCGGACCCATTCACCCGAATACTCCTCTAGACCAGATGCTGCATCTCGCATCCATAGAGCTTCCCCCATTTCGAAGTCATCTCCCTCTCCAAACACCATACTCAAGAGTTCACGAGGTTCTACCCGCCTGATAACGAGTCCTGGGTAGGGATCGGTGTCTTCCTGCTCATGAACCCGGACCACTGTGTCTCCCGCGCCGATGCTGAGCTTGCTATGGTGCGTCATCTCGAACTCTCTGAATGTGGTGTTCAACGATGTGATCTGGTCGACCCGATGCAATGCCGTCTCTGAACCACTGGACTGTGTACCACATGTGAGGGTCTGCCCATTCGTTACGCTGTGAGTCGGGGTCTGGGTACTTGACACCTACAATAAGACCCACTGCATCTCTAAAGACGTGACCGGAGTTGGCGCCGCCGATCGGTGGAGCCCACTGGACAATGTCTCCTACTTTGAAGTCTCTGTTTTGTCTTGCCATGGATTTCGATCCTCTGTGACTCGTGTTATCTCATTGTTGAAGACGTGCTCTTGAGTGATGCTGGGTTGTCCATCTGGGTAGAACCACTGCACAACATAGCGGACTCGCGGGTTGGGCACTCTGAATCCGGCGCCTCGAGGTTTGATATCTACTCGCGTCACGATTCCCACGCGAGAATCGCTGTGGAAGCGGGGCCAGCCCCACCGGACCAGATCTCCGACCTCTATGAGCTTACTTGCGGACATATCCATATCCTTCCAATGTCAACATCCATCCACCGCATGGGGTCTTGCACCAGAGGTGGTGAGCGTACCGGCGACCTGAGCTGTAGATCGGGTTGGTGAAGTACCGAGTATAGTGCCCTTTGCTCCATACCTTTCCGCGCTCCTGGCACAAGTGCTTTGTGACATCCGTGTACCGCGCTCCTGGGTTATCGAATAGATAGTTGGCAATGATGTGGAGATTGTTCATGTGCTCTTCTTTCGTTTTCTTTAGTACCGCGTTGAGTCTCTCTCTTGGGGTACCCTTTTCGTTTTCAAAATTTCCCGAGAATTTTTTTTGGGATTTTGGGCTTTTGGTTTTCAAAATCGCTCCGAAAAAATTTTTTACCGCGCTTAGGCATATGCCCTCCAGAAAGGCCCACTGAGTAGGCTCCAGGGGGCCACCAGAAGGGGCCAAAAGGGGCCTGTTTTCAGGGGCCCCCGATGGGGCCATCTGGGCCACTTTTTCTCGCTCGGAGTGGGGCCCCTCTGTACATTTTACCAGGCCTGTTTACCAGCCCCCCTCTATACAGGAACTCAAGGCCGAACAACTCTCCGGACCCGGACACGCTTCGGGGGTAGAGCTTTCCGAATCCGGGTGATCATCCCGGCATCTGGTTCGTACCCCCGACGCTCTGCCGCTTCAAGCAGGTCTCTATATAGAGTCAGCATCTCTCTCTCGTTCCAGTCTCCCTCTAGCTCTATGTTCGGCGGAGGCTTGTATAGAGGTACCACTTCTTCGCTGAGCTGGATGAGATACGTCATGCAGTTTGTGACGTGCCACTCTACGTTCTCTATATCTGTATCAAAGGCAGACATCTTGTCCCAGTCCTCTATCCAGAACATTCTGGCAATGTCTACTTTTTCTTCGTCTACTTTCATGTGATGCTCTCAAAATCTGTTTTTACTAGCGGCGGAAGCTCTCCACTGATCATGCCGCCATGTGCTTCAATACACATCATAACTGTATCAGCTGGTACCCAACCGTATACTGTCCCCGTTGGATCCTCCGGGGTCTCAGCGTATTCGTGGAGGTAGTAATCATATGAGGAGGGGAAACCTACCTCTACCGCAGTATAGGGTCCCTGGTCGTCACGTGGAGTACAGTAGCTGCGTTCACTTGCCTGTACACTCATGGAGAATCCATCAGCACATTCCACTCGTTCATTTGCCTTCTTAAACTTCATTACGCCTCCTGCAGACTCTTTGGCCAAGTCATCTTTACGATGACGTCCTTCTTGTAGTTGAACATCCAGTCCTGAACTGCTCCGTCAGGGGTAACCACCCAAGCTCGGGGCAACCGGCTCGGACCCGGGTCAGGAGCGTAGCCGTCGGTCAGGATGATGTACCCGTCGAACTCCCGCTTGTGCTTTCCAGCGTGCTCGGTCGGAGCAGCGAAGTCCGTACCACCGCAGCGAGTCCGGTTGGCAGGGTGACCCTTACGCTTCCATACCGTCTTGCTCTTCTCATCCACCTCGGTGTCGAAGTGGTAGCAGGTGAACTCAGTGTTCTTGGCCAGGTTAGCCAGCTCGCCGAAGCAGAGGGCCAGCTCACGATCGCTGACTGAGCCGGACTGGTCAATGTAAGCTGCCACCGAGCTCGTGTACCCACGCTTGGCACCGGGAACCAAACGACCCATGGTGCTGTGAAGGCGGCTGTAGCTCGTGGTCCGGTTGGCCCGTCGGCTGTAACCACAGAAGCGGTCAAGGATCTTCTGCCAGGGAACTTCGTTGACCAGTGCTGCCTTGATCTGCTTCCGCAGTTCTGCAGGTACCGAACCCCAGCTACCCTTCTGGTCGCACTCCTTGGCAGCGTCACCAGCAGCCTGCTTGACCTTGGCCTTGATGTACTCACGGTCTTCATCGCTCATTTCGCCCCAGCCGTCATGGTCATCCAGCGTACCAGGGACAGTGGGGAGAGGGTTACCGTCAGCATCACAAATCTGACCGTTCTCGTTGATGGTCACATCACCATCGCGGAGAGCATCAGCCAGACTCTTACCGTTCTGCTTCGGGTTCTCAATGGCTTCCTTGACTTCATCATCTTCCATGAGCCGCGCGAAGTACCACTCAGCAGCCTGCCCAGCTGGGAAGCTTTCAATCTTCTTGGACACTGCCTCGTACTGCTTGACAGCTGCCTCACCCATTCGCTCCTGTTGTTCCTCAGTCAGCGGCTTAAACGCCTTACCCGGGAAGAGACCAAACTCAGGAAGCTCGTCCATGAGGTGGCTGTTGATCGCCAAGTCAGTGGCGTAGTTCCAAACCTTGTGAGGCTCGTACTTACGAGTGGTGGTGTGTTCGAGGATGAGGTGGAGCATCTCATGCTTGAGGACTCCCCGAATCTGCTTACCGGGCAGAGCCGCCATGAACCGGTCGTTCCAGTACATCTGCAGGTCCCCGTCCTTCGCAATAACTCCGGCGGTCGGGATCTTCCGAGTCCGGGTCTTGGTCAGGATTCGAAGGACCTTAGTGTAGAACGGCTCCTCCAGCATCATACCAACGAGGTGAGGCTGAAGGTCAAATGCCTTGGCTACCTCTTCAGAGGCGTGCTCAAAGGGAGCGTCTGTTGCGGTCGTCTTGTCTGCCATGTGGACTCCTGTAGTTTTGGGAGAAGCTCTATTCCTTCCCCACCATCATTTATATAATACCACAGGTTAAAGCACTATTGCACGAATGTCTACTCTTTGTCGTTATTATTCTCTGTCGGCGCCGTCTGAGGAGGGTTGATTGACTCTACCACAGCTGTCATACGGGCATGTAGGAACTCTAGTCGATCCTTAAAAGCCTGCTGTGTCCATCCATCGTTACGCATGTTAAGAGCTTCAGTATGCCACTCTCGAATCTGAGCGATCATCTCGTTAAGAGTTACTTTCTTTTCGGCCACGGGTTACCTCCTGTCTATAGAGGATTGTATAAAGAAGGGGGACCGAGTTAACCCAAAAACCCCGGTCCCCCTTAGGGAGCAAACTCCCGTTTACTTCTGAGTAGCGCGAGCGGCGTTAACCAGCTCGACCACCTTCATGCCGATGGCCTGGTTCAGGGGCAGCAGGTTCTTCATGTTCCCTGCCTTCTGAACTCCGGTGAAGACCTGGATGAGGAACTCACCACCAACCTCTTCCGCGAACTTGGCAATCCGCTTCACCTGAGCCGGCTTCCAGTTGTTGTCCGCGGCGTGAGCCGTGATCTTCTCAACCACCGAGGCGAGCTGGCTAGCAGGAGCATCCTTGATGTCTGCAGCCTTGATCTTACCCTCGAGGATGTCTTCAGCGGTGATCTGGAGCTCGTAGTTCTTGACGAAGTCGCGGAAGGCAATAGCTGCCTCAACTCCGACGAACCCAGTCAGGACGGGGTAGAAGTGAGCCGGAACATCGTTACCAGCCAGCTTCTCCGGTGCCAGACCCATGTGAACCAGCGAGTCGCTGAGACGGTGCCAGCTGGCCGGAGTCGGGACAACCGTACCGGGCTCAACCGAGGCCGGGTCAACACGCCAGTGCGCAGGCTCCTGCTTGATGAACTCGACCATGACCTTGTCCACACCAGCACCGGCAGCCCAATCGGTCCAGTCAGCCACTGTGGGCTCAACATCGCAGACCCAGAAGCGGCGGAGCAGAGCGGGGTCCATCTCGTTGACGTCGTACTCGTTACCGGCGTTGATGGCCGCGATGACCCGGGTTTCCGGGTGGAGTCGGTAGGGGACACCGTCCTCATCGTTACCGAGCTCACGGTCCAGGACAATCTGGAAGAAGGCCTGCATCACGGTCGGCATGGAGCGGTTAAGCTCGTCCAGCATGATGACACAGGGGCGGTCACAAGCGGTCTTGAACCAGCTAGGGACCACGAAGGTGGCAACCTTCTTCTCATCGACAGCCCGCATATCCGGCAGACCACCGACCTTCGCCTCATCCATGGTGGAACCACGGACATCGATGAAGGGCAGACCGAGCTCATCAGCGAAAGCCCGGGCTACGTGAGACTTACCCACACCTGTCGGTCCTCGCATGAGAACAGCAATGTTGGCGGGAAGGTTGGGAACGATGGTCTTGATGGTCTTGATGTCCATGTGAACTCTCCTTGGTTGGGTTAACGTTGGCGGCCATTCCTTATCCCCACCAACATATAAATAATACCACAGTTCCTATGCTGTTTGCACGATTGTCAAAACTTATGCAACATTTTTGTCATTCTTTTCGCGCTTACTGTTTTCATACCCACGCTCTCGAGCGATCTTGCGTCGGACCATTCGAGAAATAGCTTCTGGATCGACACCACGGAACCAGAGGTCCATAACGTAGTCTCGCATATCTGGGTCGAGGTGGGGGTTGGGGTTGTTATGACTGTACTTCTTGTTCTTATCCATCACCGTCTCCTTCGTAATCTTGGTGATCAACTCAAACTAAACGATCGTTAGCATGTGGAATGGAACATCCCAAACCACACCACTATTGAGATCCTTGACCAATGCCTTCTTGTACTTTACCCTATGAATTGTTCCGTGGATGTCTCCCTGCTCGCTATGAAAGAACTTCACAGCCTGTCCTTGATACAGCTTGCTCTTTGTCGCTGCCTCTCGTCTCTCCCGCCGAACCAGCATCTCATCTGACAGAATCTTGAAAGCGATGTTCAACTCATCATCAGTCAAGACAAGACATCCGGTCTTAAGCGCTTCTACCAAACCATTCATTTTCATTATACCTCAACTTTGTGAAATGTACAAACTTCTAAGTGGTTGATATCGTTGGCTTATTCAGCCGCCGCGGCACAGGACTGAAGGGTGAACATATCGACCATCTGCTGGATGTCCCGAGCGGCAGCGATCTTGCCCTGTAGCTGCTTGATCTGGAGCTCCATCTTGCTGACGGCATCATCGATTCCCTTCGAGTACTCCTGGTTGGCTGCCATGATCTCATGGACACCGTGACTCGGTCCGCGGTACACGACTCGGATCGGCGCTTCATCACGCTCACCCCAGCCCGCGTTGATGAATCCCGCACGAGTGCCGGCATCAAAACCAGCCTTCAGCATCATTTCATACTGCATCCGAGCGTGCTGCTCGCTGTCACCGAAGACCACAACCTCATTGGATTCATGACCAATACGGATGTTGTAGAGGTTCTTCTTGCTCTTTTCGGCGACCATCTTCCGCACCTGAGTGAACCGTTCGTTCAGTCGGTTGAGACGGCGAGTACTCTGAGCCCCGGCCTTGAAGAGCTTACGGCTTACAAACACTCTCTCCGTTCCGTCCGCGGAGGGCATATACTGGTGGTAGCCCATACCAGCTGCTTCGATTGTCGTTGAAAGATCAGCGAGCTCCCACGTACCGATCCCGGCTTTGGCAACCTTGTAGAGCTCAAAGATGTCGTAGCCGAGCTCACCACCCAGCAGTTCATCAGAGACCCAAGTGTCGGACCACGTATCCGCACGACGATAGTGCTTCTTCCGGAGCTTACCCTTCGGTCCACGTGGGAACCGCTCGGAGAGATCGAAGATCATCGCGGCGTGGGGGTTTTCCTGCTGGAGGAGTCGGAAGGTCTTGAGGTTCATGGTGTCTCCTTGTGACGTTTACTGTGGCGGGGGTTCAAACCCTTTCCCCACCTTCATTTATATAATACCACAGAGGGGGTCACATTTGCACGATTTTCACGAGTTATTCAAGTTATATTTTTTTATGATCCGAGTAACGCGTGTTTTTAGACCCACGTATCGCTGTGGTTCTTCCAAAGCTTTCGGTAAGTGATCTTGTGGGTCTTTGGCAGAGCCTTCGCACAGTGACTACCGATGAAGGTACCCCACTCAACGGGATCGTTAGGCAGCTCATGCTCTGGGATCGGAAGGAACTCTGCAAACCCAGGCTCATCACAAGAGCGCCGCACGACCACAGTCGCAGTCTCACGGTTCCGGATCGGTCGCTGACAACAACCGCACTCCATATCGTAGTCGCGATACCCATAAGAGCGTCGTGGGTTATAAGGTTCGACCTTGATCTTGATTACGTTTTCCATGAGACCCCCCAAGTGATTGAAATGATTAAACTTTTTAGGCTTCCACGCGCTCGAGCTTCTCAGTCTTGATGAAGACTTCCCGGCCCGTGTCAAGGTCAAGGAGCTTTGTCCAGCCGCCAGTGGTGTGGTAGTTGAAGTTCTGACGGCATCGAGCTCTGAGGACTCGGTATCCGATACCCTTCTTGAGGTAGGTAATGCCATCATCACCCATCAACCGCGGCTCACCCGCATCATCAAAGCACATACCGAACGTGTCTTCACCCGCCGCCTGAGCCTCTGCGATTGCCTTCCGGCGTTCTTCCCGCATACGCTCCTTGTCAGCAGCAGTGTAGTAGTACTTGGCGCGGACGGTAGTCTCCGGCACATAGTCCCGTACCGTGTTGTCCCAGCGGTCGCCGAACGCGTCGTCCCGAACCTTAACGATGTCGCCCTTACCGAATCCTACCTTTGCCATGCTGAACCTCCGTGTTCCTTATTAACCAACCTTGCTTACATTATGATTATACCACAGTGGTCAGCCCTTTGCACGAATGTACAAAATTATTTTATTTTTTTGTGATTATTTTAGAACGGCATGTCGACATCAAACTCTGGAGGATCGTACTCTGCATCAAAGCCGTAATGCGGCTCCTCCCAATACTCATCGCCCCAGACAATGATGTCCTCATCGGGGTCTCGGGTCTGCTCCTCGTAACGCTCACGAATCAGGTCTGCAATTTCACGCCACATGTGCTCTCCAAGCTGTTGATTTTATTGGCAAAAACAAAGGGTGCGGGAGGTGGGATTCGAACCCACAGAAACGGTGCCTACTCACCCTGCGGCTTTCGATGCGATCCGTGCAGACCCAGTCCGCTCGCCAGGGACGCCCATCCCTGTGCTCTAACTCTCCAGCGTTACCGTGGGCGCGGCCTTACTGGCTCCCGAATAGATTCCTTAATCAAAGATGGGGTAGTTCTTCCAGAAGCGATCCTGGTTCTTCACCCGTCGGAAAGTCTTCTCGTCGATGGTCAGCTTACCGGGCACAATGGCGTTACCCAGCTTCCGTGCCTGAGCCTTCGTATCGGCGTAGCACTGGTTGTATCCACCCTCGTTCCAGTTCCAGCGGTAAAGGTGCTTTCCCATTATCTCTCCCTCTCAGTCAGTGTCTCTAGAAGTTGGCCCACACAAGCCGAGCGTCAGCGCCCCGGCCCTCGAACCAGAACTTGAGATCGTCCCACGGTCCCATGGGGACAAGGACCTCGGTCATCCACCGCATCCGGTTCTCGTCGTCGACGTCGCACCACTGCTTTTCAACCCAGGCCACATCGGCAATGGTGAGGTCCTCGCGGACAGTGGCCAGAGTCTCGGGTGCCCAGTCCGGGATGGTGACAGTGCCGACCTTCATTCGCTCTCCTTTGCCGAGTTACCCCGACCAACATCTAGATTATACCATAGAGGGCTGGTACTTTGCACGATTATCTGAAGTTTATTCACACTCGTCGGTGATCGGGTCAAGGAAGGCGGCAAGGACCCACACACATGCGTTGTGCCACTCAGGAAACTGGACAAGGACAACGCTCTGCCAGTCGTGCTGCCACTCCTCTGGAACCTCTTCCCGGGTGGGTGCAGCATTAAGGACAAGACCCGTACCCCAGTTCCAGTGTGCAACGAGATCGCCGGCAAACATGTCTACCTCTCAGTCAAGAAATTCCAAGTCATCAATCTCTACCCACCGGACGAACCCCTCAAACTCGACAAGGACTCGACCGCAGTACATACCGTTGAGCGGCCGGACAATTCCCTCACCCAGCTTGGGGTGCACGGCCCGCAACTGAACATCAAACATGGACACCTCCAATCAAGAGCTTAACAACACACATGATGATGACGCCCTTCAACAGCGCGCCAATGATGATATCGGTATTTGTCTTCATGGTCAATCTCAGAAACGCTTGAACCGTTCAAGGGGAGCGCCGTCACCGGTACCCGCGAACAGGAGCTGGGTGGTCATGCCGTCGGCGTCGACATACTCAAGCTCGGTCATGGTCAGGAACGCTCCGTCACGGATGATCTGGAAGCGCTGTTCCTCGACAACGCAACCCATAATGGCCAGGTCCCGGCGGGTGTCGCCGAGCTGGGCGGCGAAAGCGGTGTTGTATTCGGCGGTGGGCATGCGGTCTCCTTTGTTGGTCTACCCCGACCAACATCAATATTATACCACAAACCGCCGGCGCTTTGCACGCTTTTTTCTCTTTTTTTTGTTTTATGCCGTGACAACAATCGCGAAGACGATAAACGCCAGCACCGCAGCAATGCCGATGACTTCTGTGACGTCGATACCTCTCATACACACCTCCCTAGAAGATTACAAAAAAAAGCCGGCGACCCGTAATGAGCCGCCGGCCCGGAGTTTCCCGTCACCTGCTGGTGAGAGCTTGATCCTAACTGTTGACCGCGGTGTCGTTAGTTCCGAGAGTCGAGTTAAGGAAACCCTGAAGAGCGCGGGCTTCCTTTACAGTCATGGAGAGCTGCGTGGTCGGCGTGGAGTAGAATCCATCCCCCGCGTTCGTCGCGATTGTGACGACATTGCTGCCGGCCTGCTTGCTCGTGGTGTTACGGTTCACTCCGAAAGTGAAGCGACTAGTCTGATACTGCTTCTCATAATTCATGTATGCTTTCTCCTTTTTTCTCAGCATGCGTTTGGTATTCCCTACCAACATTTAGATTATAGACGCCGCGGTCCGAGTGTTCATGAATCGGCGGAACTTTTTTTCACTTCAGCCCCGGGGAAAAGCCCTCTCGATTCCTCGCTGCGCGCGCTGTCGTGGAAAGTGTACAGAGGCGGCTCGTGGAGTTTTGTATAGTCGGAGAGCCCATGTGTTCTCTTGTGTTCTGGCGGGGAGTTGGGCCGAGAAAGCGGGAACAAAAACGCGATCAGCAGCGGGGCGACCAAGTCTCTCGTGTACAGAGGGGCAAAGTGAATAGTGGGGAACTCTACGCGAGAACTGGAGGAAACGCGCGTCTCCGAAA